>JADMIO011197709.1_pt1 | contig 87588 bp, 92 predicted proteins | sample 8958161 | NCBI WGS metagenome assembly JADMIO01 (sample SAMN16585339, study PRJNA669376) | soil metagenome | isolation source: Crop rotation soil | place: USA: Cullars Rotation, Alabama | collected 2011 | reverse complement strand
AGGCAAAAAGCCGAAGATGAAATTAGCGCTAATTTCATCTTCGGCTTTTTGCCTTGTGTTTATGGTCTGCCGACAGTCATCCACGATGGCCCCACATCTTGCGCGGAAAGCGGACGATTAGTGATAGGACCATCAGTGATCTGATCGCATCCGACATCAACAGGCCCTGTTCTCTGTTGGCCGTCTATGTCAGTCTTCACGAGAGGAAAATCACCCATAGCGGCTCCACGCGCTGGGCTATCACCTGTCGGGCGCTGCAATCCATCTTTAGCTATTTCTAATTTCAGATCAACGATTTTGATTCCCGGATGCACTGTTGCCGTGCCGGATGCTAAATTCCCCAGCCATTGAAAACCTTCGCCTTCGGTTCCTTTGAGCAAAGTTCCTTCTGGCGGAAGTCCAAAAAGATTGTTGACAACAGTGATGTTTTGCGGCTTCAGACTGCGGTTGGAAGTGCCAAATCCGGCATCTAAATCGAGATAAGGCCCGCGCGAATTAACAACGGTGTTGAAGGCGATTAGCACGTTCTTGGCCTGAAAGTAGCCATTCAACGGCGAATCGGGAATTCCGGCTGTGATCCAGAATCCGCCCTGAGTAACACCTTCGATATAGTTGTTGATAATGGTGTGATCTTCACCGATGATGCGGATGCCGCCCGATCCTTTTTTGTGCTGTCCTAAGAAAAAATTCCCTTCGACACGGCAGCGATTCCCGTGGCGCAGCGTGAGCATTCCGGCGCAGTTGAGAAAAGTGTTAGAGCGATAAACGTTCTCGCAGGATTTATTGGAAATAATTTCAATTTCACCATCGCACTGCTCAAAAAAATTCTGCTCGACTAAGCTGCGCGAATTTCTCATGGATTGGCCGCTGTAGCCAACTCGTATCGTTTCGCCGCCATTCTTTCCAAGAGGCGGACGCGGACCAAAATAATTATGGTCAATAAGATGATGATTCGGCTTATCTTCGACTTCAATTTGCAATGTCGGCGATTCACTGGTTTTCCCGGCTAAATAGCAATGATCTACACGATTTTCTGCGCCCGATACGTGCACAAAAAACTTTGATGTGCCTCCCACAACCGCGGTCTCCGTCAGACGGCAGTGATTGCCTTTCAACGCCACGCCGTCGCCGGTTATGGATTGATCTTTCAAGCATAATCCGCTCACCACGAGATATTCGCCATCTACAGTGATGGACGATCTCCCACGCAGCACCGTCTTCCCGGCTGTGGCAGCCCGTAATGTAATCGGCTTATCTACCGTTCCGTGGCCGCGAAAAATAATGGCCTGATCGTTCCAATTGCCTTCAGCCATCACGAGCACATCGCCGGGATGGAGTTCATTGCTTATGTGTGCGATTTCCGCTGCGGAAGCAACAGAATATTCTGCGGCATGAGAAGGAGAGAAAACAGTGCCAATCCCCGCAAGACTAAGCACCAAAAATTTCAAGGTTGCAGATGCCATACAAGTTATTTTGAGAGCGGTCATCGCCTTTCGAAGAATTCACCAAAAATTGAACTTTCCTTGATTATGAGGAGGCGCATAGGTAAAGGTGTCATCACAGGGAAGCGCAACACATTTTATCCTGAATCGGGAAAGGTTCCCTTTATCTATATTAACTATATTTAATATATTAACTCTGTTATCAGTATTTACTGATTTAGCACCTCCATCAACGTTTAAGAGGGCGTCCGCCTTTGAGTTCGCTTGAGCGGCTTTCAAACGCGCCGCCATGCTCTTTTTCTAAGTCTGTAACAAATTCTTCGAGAGCTCTTTCTCCCAACTCGGCCAAGGTGAGGCCGGGCGTCCAGAATACAGCGTTTTTAACGCGCTCGATAAGCTCTACCGGCAAATGAATGGTTAAACGCTCTTTTCGTCGTGAATCGCTACGCGCCGCTAAAATAGCTTCTTGCTGCTCTGACGTTTTGCCTGAATTCGCCTCTGAGTCGGAGTGATTTTGTAGAGAGCGCAAATCGGGTACAACAGCATCCAGAGGATTGTTGCCAATCGTTTTTCGCATAACTTAATCTCCTTTGGTTCAAACGCGCTCGATTATCCAGCAGCTGCGCGTTGCTTATTCACAGGCGCTTTGTTGTTTTGCTTCTTCATTGGCGCCGCTTTCGATTTTTGCCTTGTGTCCTGCGAAGTGGCTGCGGGGGTGGTGCTTTGTGCGTTAACTTCGGTGGCTAAGTCGCGGTAATCGTGTGCACCGGCACTGCGCGGGTCATACTGGTTAATTGGCTGGCCAAATGATGGGCATTCGGCCAAGCGAATATTCTCACGAATTACGGTGCGATAAACCAAGCTGTCAAAGCGATTTCGCAGTTGCTCGACGATTTCCTGGGCGTGCCGCGTGCGTGCATCCACACGACACGCCAAAATGCCGGCAATCTCCAATTCTGGATTGAGGCGCTCTTTCACAATGGCTACGGTTTGCAGCAGTTGTGCTAAACCGCTCAGTGCCATGACGTGGGCTTCAACCGGCACCAAAATCTCCTGTGCCGCCGCTAATGCGCTGACAGTCAAAATGCCTAAGGTTGGTGCGCAATCAATGATGATATAGTCCCAGCGTTGCGGAAAAGCGCGCAATTTGCCACGCAAAATGGTTTCGGCTCCCACTTCGCCAGCTAAGGCTTTTTCGACCCCTACCAACCAGGCCGAAGAGGGAATTATTTCCACACCGATCGCAGGCGTTTGGCGCACCAGCGTTAAAGGCTCAACTTCGTTGACGAAGACATCTAACAAGCCTCGGCCCGCATCGGAGATACCAAGCCAATTTGTAGCGCTGGCCTGTGGGTCAAGATCAAGCAGGAGCACACGGTGGCCGAGTTCGCCTAATGCGGCTGCCAAATTGACGGCTGTTGTCGTCTTGCCACTGCCACCTTTTTGATTAACACATGCGAGGATGCGCATCACTGTTCTCCATTAACTCAATCACGCTTAATTCCATGTCCCAAATTTGCCGTACAAAGCACCAACGTTGCTATTTACTAAAACGTTCCCATTAACGCTATTAGCGTATTAAACAACGTTGATGTATTTGCAAGGTTAGCAACGTTTTACACCAATTTAGCTTACAATACAGTTTTGCAAAAGCACAGCACGTAGGAAAAAATAGAGCGGAGTATAAAGCCAAATTCGAAGGCGCAAACTCCCAGGCGCGTATCGTGTTAGAGCTAATACCGTTATTATCTTAAAAGTAGCTATTTACGTAAATGCTGTTAATGGGAACGTTTAGTATCAAATTTGTATGCTCAGGTGAGATGCTCGATTGGAAGTTGATAACCTTAAAGAGTGAGCCGCCTGGAGGTTCAAATCATTACGTGACCACAAATTTCTCCTGGATTCCGTTTTATCACACCCTCGCCAATGAAGTTCTGAAACGCCAAGAGCGTCAGAACGAGTTGTTGGGTTTTCTGAAAAAGGTGGCAAATCGCGGATTAAAAACTATCTCGCTTGTGGATCAAGGCACGCGTGGTAGAAAAATCCCATTGGCCGAAATCGATCCGTTTACGTTTTTAGCATCGTTTAACCGAGGAGGAGATGAGAACCGCCTCGCGTTGTGTGCGGCCATTCAAAAGGAATGGAAATTGGACGCTGCAGTGCCCACGGATTTCGATGGACTACCGACAGTAAACCCGCAGGCGTCCTGGTTTTTTCCGTATGCAAATACTCGAAAAGAAGACGATGTTTTTGCCTTGTGGAGACTGGCGCGCCTGGTTTTCGAAGGCACGTCAGAAAGCTTAGAGGCGGAAGTGTTTAAGCGTTGTTTGCAGGTGCAGAAAGTTGGCCTGGCAAAGCTAACGATGGGCATGTTCTGGCTGAACCCACAAGAATTTATTACTCTCGACGCTACGATGCGCGGCTATCTGGAAATACGCGGAATAAAGGCAAATTGGAAATCGATTACCGCTGGAAATTTGCAGGAATATCGCACTTTGATGCAGGAAATTCAGGCGAAACTTGGCGGCAATTTTCCGCAGATTTCACTGGATGCTTATCAGTGGAGTTCGGGCAAAATGTTACCGACCACGCCCATTCAGGAAACCGCCAAAATAGCATTGCCGCCATTCGCTTTAAATACCATTTTTTATGGCCCGCCCGGCACCGGCAAAACCTACACTTTGATGGCGCGTGCTGTGGAAATTATTGATGGTATGGCGCCAGAAAATCGCAAAGAGTGCATGACGCGTTTTGAAGAATTACGAGCCAAGGGGCAAATTGGCTTTGTGACTTTTCACCAGAGTTTTTCGTATGAAGAGTTCATTGAAGGCTTGCGTCCAGTGGTCAGTGAGGAAGCCGAAGGCGGTGCGCATTATGCGGTGCGCGATGGCATTTTCAAAGCAATCGCGCTGCGAGCTTTAGGCGCCTGTCTTGAGCCAACGCAGCCAGATCGCCCTTTATTCGATGAAATCTGGAGCGCTTTTTGTCATCAAATTGAAGCGAATCCGGAAGAAACTTATATTGGACTCACGCCGGGAAGCCGCTTTGAAATTGAAGTGACAGCTTCTGGAAATCTGCGCGGACGCAATATAAAAGGTCGCAAAACCGGCACCCGCCATTTGTGTTCACGCAGTCAGGCCGAAGCCCTCTGGCGCCAGTTTCCTGATGTGCAAACGGTTGATTTAGATCAAATAAGAACGATTGTCGGCAACAATCATATTCATTTTATTGCCGTGATTTTTCGGGAACTCAAGCACCTCGAAAAAGTGACTTCACCTCCGCAAGAGCGCGAATTTTATCCCGAAGAAGCCGCTTCTTCTTTGTTAGAAGGTGGCGACGATTATCGCTGTCAGACAGAAGAAGCAAAGCGCTTTGTGCTTATTGTCGATGAAATAAATCGCGGCAATATTTCCAAAATATTCGGCGAATTAATTACGCTCTTAGAAAACGATAAACGCCTGAATGCCTTGAATGAAATTCGCGTGACTTTGCCATATTCGAGCAAAACTTTCGCGCTGCCTAAAAACCTCTATTTATTAGGCACTATGAACACGGCGGATAAAAGTCTCGCACTATTAGATGTGGCTTTGCGACGCCGTTTTCAATTCGAAGAAATCCGTCCCGATTTTAATCTCTGCTCGCAACTGACCGAAAATATGCGCGAAGTTTTGCGCGAACTCAATCGGCGTTTAATGTTGGTGCTCGACCGTGAGCATCGCATTGGTCATGCCTTTTTTATGCAGGTTGCTTCGCCTGCTGAATTTAATGCCGCTTTCCGCTTGAGAATTGTGCCGCTTTTGCAAGAGTTTTTCTACAACGATTGGGAAGGTTTGCGCGCCGTTTTAGGTGAAAGAGCACAAGGCAAAATCGTGCGCGAATTGCCGATTCTCGAAGGTGTGCGAGGCCGCACACGTTATGCGTGGTGGCATGATCTTGATTTTGAAATGCCTGATTTTCTTGCTGTGCTGAGCGAAAACTATGCTTTAACGACAACTCCCGCCGACCATGACAATAACTCGACTCTGTGAGTGGGGAAGCGCGCAAGTTTCGCCGGTGGAGTGGCCCCGTGAAAAACGTCATGCGCTTTTAGAAGCCGCGAATGCGTGGCGCCAGGCGCATCGCCTGAATGCGTTGCCTTTGGAGTGGAGCGGCGCTGACGGACGTATTTTAAAGGCGCGTCAGTGGGTTGGCGTTGTTGAAATTGAAGGCTCTCGCGTTGAAATCTATCCTAAAACAGATGCAGCGTTCATTAATAGAAATGAACTGAACGAAGGCGAAGCGCAATCGACGCTGCACACTTTGTTGCACCTTCTTGAAGCCGCAGATTACAGCGATTGGATCGAAGCTGACCGCGCCGCTTTGCAAACAGCGCCGCTGACTTTTATAGATGTCTGGGCGTATTTATGGGCGCGCAATTTGTGGCCACATTTGCGGCGTGGTTTGCCGCGCACCTATTTAGCGCACGAAGATGATTTGCCAGCAGTGCGTGGCCGGATTCTGCTCTCGCGCCAATTGGTGCGCTATGGCGAGCGCCTCGACCATTTGTTGTGTGCGTGGGACGAATTTTCGCCGGACATGCCGCTTTTGCGGCTTATTAAATGCGCCTGCCATTTTTTGCGCGGGCGCGTGACGCATCCTGTAACAACGGGATTACTGGGCGATTGTTTATTTATGCTCGATGACGTGCAAGATATATCACCCCTGGACGCGCTACGCAGCACAGCAAATATAACTTGGACGCGCGCTCTTGAATATCTGCGCCCCAGCTTCGATTTAGCACGAAATATTCTTCAAGGTTTAGGCCCACAACTGGGCGCCGGAAGCGAAACGACGTGGGTGTTTTTAGTGGATATGAACCGCGTTTTCGAGAGGTTTTGTCGCGTCGCTCTCGAAGCTCGATTCCCTGTTGTTATTGAAGAGCAAAAGAGTGTGGGTTGGATTTTCAGCCAGCCATATCGTTTGCGCCAGTTGCCGGATTACACATGGCAGTATAAAGGCGCGCCGTGGATTGGCGATGCCAAATGGAAGCTCTTAGCTGGCGAAATTACCGAAGATGAAAATAATAAAACGCGTCTTTCGCCTGATGATGTGCGCCAGCTTGTTACTTACGCGGAGTTGCAATATTTCAATGCACACAAGGCAAAAGACAACGCCAAACGCCCACAGCTTGCCATTTTCTATCCCGATTTAAATAAAAGCGCTGCAGTTAAAGTTTTGCAAACCTGGAACGAAACACAATTGCATCTCGTGCCTTTGCGCGTTGCTGGCTGGAACACCATTGAAGAAACATTGCCGCCTGATTTTGCCTTGTGACGGATAACACAAGGCAAAACCGCGGCATGAGTTTTAGCTATTGTTTTCTAAAAAGGCGACTTGCTCGGGTGTTAAACGCAAATCGGCAGCGCGCAGGCTCTCTGTTAAATGATCGTGGCGGCGCGTGCCGATAATAGCAACAGCCGGAAAACTCTGGCTCCAAATATAAGCAAGCGCGACTTCGTTAGGGGTGCAGCTCAATTCATTTGCCAATTGCGTGGCGCGTGCATGACGAGCACTGTTTTTCTCATTAAGAAACGAACGCGCAAGGGCTTGTTGTTTGGGCGTCATCGTAGAATTTGGGTCGGGTAGGGGATAAGCGAAAAAGCCGTTCGCCTGCGATGTATACGCCATAATTGGAAAATCGGTTTCCCGATGCCACGTCATAATTTCATCGTCCATTTGCACCGTCAGGGCGGCGCCGCGCACTTCGGGATTGACTTCGGCCAAACTCCAGCCAATCTGGCTGGCGCAAAAGCCACTTAAGCCGCGTTTTGCCGCATATTGATTGGCTTCTGCGATGCGCGTTGTGCTCCAGTTAGAAGCTCCGAGTGCGCGAATACGTCCGGCGCGCAGCAACTCGTTGAGCGCTTCCATAATTTCGCCAACGGGAACGGCGGGGTCATCGCGGTGCAGCCAGTAAAGGTCAACCGAATCGACCTGCAAACGTTCTAAACTTTCCTGCAAATCTTGCGCGATGCACTCTGGCGAAAGACGAGAAATTCTCATGTCTTTCAAATCGGGATGTCCGCCTTTAGTGGCGATGAAGAAATTCTCAGGACGGCGCTGGCGCAGCCATTCGCCTAAAGCACGCTCGCTTTGTCCCCAGCCATCGGGAAGCCACGCCGCATAAACGTGCGCGGTGTCGGCGAAATTGCCGTCAGCTTCCACAAAAGTGTCGAGCATCGCCATGGAATCTTCCAGGGAAACCGAAGAGCCAAATTCAGCCACGCCAAGACAGATGACCGAAGGTGTAAAATTCAATCCCGGCAACGAGCAAAAAAGCATAAAAATCTCCTGATTGACTTACATTTTAGTCGCTTGCTTGTAGAGCACGAAAAGTATTTTGCCTTGTGTTGCTCGCAATAAGGGACACAAGGCAAAATCCCGCCTTGTGCGTGATACAATGCCATGCAATGGAAACTGAGCCTCTTATCCGCGCGCAAGCCTTAGCGCGGCGTTATCTGGTGGGCAAGCAGGAAGTGCGAGCGTTGGACGGCGTTGATTTGGATGTGGCGCGCGGCGAATTTGTGGCGCTGGTTGGGCCTTCAGGTTCGGGGAAATCAACGCTGCTGAATCTGATCGGCGGATTAGATCGGCCCAGCAGCGGCCAGATTCACATTGCCGATTTAGAACTAGGCAAAGCCAGCGATAATCAATTAGTGCGCTATCGGCGCGAACGCGTTGGTTTTATTTTTCAATCGTTCAATTTATTGGCGATGCGCAGCGCGGTGGAGAATGTGGAAACGCCGCTGATGCTCGCGGAGGTCAAGCCCAAAGAACGCCGCCAGCGGGCGCTGCAATTATTGGAATCTGTCGGCTTAGCGCCGCGCGCTCATCACAAGCCAAACGAATTATCTGGCGGCGAAATGCAGCGCGTAGCGGTGGCGCGCTCTTTAGCGAATCGTCCGTTGCTTCTCTTAGCTGATGAACCAACCGGCAACTTGGATTCTAAAACCGGCAAAGGCATTCTCAATCTCTTGCGCGAGGCTGTTGCTTCCCAAGGTGTGACTCTTGTTCTCGTGACACACGATATGCAAGTCGCCAGCTACGCCGACCGCATTGTTCACATGTTGGACGGGCGTATTAGCCGCATCGAAGCACAAGAAGGTGGGCATGAACTTCAGTGATAAAGCCGCCACAGCGTGGTTGAATTTAGGTCGCCGTAAAGTGCGCACCGCACTAACGTCGGTGGGCGTTGTTGTCGGCATCACAACCGTGGTGACGATGATTTCACTGGTCAACGGCGTGCAATTGCAGGTGAAAAAGCAGTTTGAGAAGATTGGGCTTGATCGTGTCGTGGTGCGTCCACGCGGCGAAGGCGGTTTTAATCCATTCAGCTTTGGCGAGCGCACCAAATTAATCACGCCCGCCGATGTGCAGCGTTGGAAAACGTGGCCACAGGTGCAAAAAGCGGTTCCCGAAATCGAATTGCCGTGGAGCGTTGTTACTAAGTTGCACTGGAATGGCAAAACCAAGGGTGTACGCATTGTGGGCGAAGGCAATTCTATGCGGCGCGGGCCATTTGCCGACCCGCCGGAAGCCTTGGCCGGCAGCATCGAATTACCCGATAAAAGCGGCGCGATTGTGCTTGGCAAAGGCGTTTTAAAGCGCTTCAAAATTGCGCCTGCGAAATATGCTTCGGTTTTGGGGCAAAAAGTCGAAGTCTCCTTGGAAGCGCCGCGCGGCGAAAAGCAAACCTATCATTTCCAGATCACTGGCATCTCTTCGGAGGATGGTTCGACTGCGCATGTGCCCACGCCCGACCGTTTAGCGATGAAAGGCTGGTGGAACAACGAACCCGACCCGCTCAAAGCCGATGGCTATGATTCCGTGACCTTGCGCGCTGCTGATGTCAGCGATGCCAAAATCATTGTCACTCGCCTGCGCAAAGAAAAATATGAAGTGCAATCGATTGATGCAATTTTAGATGTGGCGAATCGCATTTTTGCCGTGATTACGGCGATGCTGGCGCTTGTCAGCAGCGTGGCGCTTTTGGTGGCGTGCATCGGTATTATCAACACCATGATTATGTCGATTTACGAGCGCACACGTGAAATCGGCACACTCAAGGCGATGGGCGCTTCGCGTGGCGATATTCGGCAAATGTTTATGATGGAAGCCGGTTTGATTGGCCTATTAGGTGGCGCTGCCGGCGTTGCGTTGAGTTGGCTTTTAGGACGGGGATTGAACCGGCTTGCCCTGTGGTTTGCGCATCGCCGCGATTTGCCACTGCCCGAAAACTTGTTTATTATCACGCCTTCCCTTGCCCTTGAAGCACTGCTTTTTGCCTTGTTAATCGGTGTTTTAGCGGGGTTATATCCGGCCAATCGCGCGGCCAGTCTCGACCCGTTAACGGCTTTGCGCCACGAATGAAATGTGCTCTTCAAGGAATTTCATATTTATCGCCATAAACTTTCCACGATAATGGAGTGGTCAAATCGAAGTTACCTTTTTGCAGAAAAACACGCTGTGCTGTATCAACGCGGCTGGTATCAGAATGCGCTTCTTCGGTGAGCATCGCGGCTTTGCGGGCATCCAGAAAAGCGTTGAGATAAGTTGCTTCATCGCCGCCTTGGGCCGGTGTTTTTGCCTTGTGAAGGGCCGCTTTACGAATGCCGCCAAAACTGACTTTTTCTTCGCCGGGGCCGTGCATTACGATGGCATCGTAGTAAATAAACTGACCGAGAGCGCGTAAGCCATCGGCTTTGGCCTGCTTAATAGCGGGGTCGAAGTAAACCGTGTCGCGTTCCCAGTCTTGCGATTTTTGGAAAAGTGAATCACTGGCAGCAGTTTTCCAATCTCTGGTGAAATTGGGGTCGAGCTCGGCGTGCGAATCTGTACCGTTAAGTCTTTTAAGCGCAGGAATATATTTCGCCAGAATATTAGTGGGAGCCAGCTCGGTGTAGTGTTCAATCACTTCTAACATGTCGCCTGTGCCTGAACAAAAACCAATGATGCCGCCTGTGTAGCCGCGCCCATCGTGGATGTCTTCAATGTAAGTATATTGCGCTCGCCAGTTCAGAGAAGAGTTTTCCGCACTCGACACAATTTGCATGGCGATGTCTTTTTTAGGTGCATCAGAAAGATCGCTTGCCGGATTAGGTGGCGCAGCGAAACTGCTAACGATAGGCGGAGCAACTAAGCCCAAAGCCGCCATAATAAGAGTCCACAAGGCAAAATTTAAAGTTTTCATCGTAATTCATTGCAGAAAAACATTCTCATGAATATAAGAGGTCTTGGGTTATAGCTGGTCAATTCTCCTCATCGAGGCGCCGATTCTAATGAACCAGTAGCACAATACAAGATAAGCTACGCGTTGTGCTCACATGTAACTCTCCATAGTGCCAAAGCCGATGGTCATCTCGTAAATTGCTATGCACAGCAGAAAACCTAACACAAGACCTTCGGTCACAGAGATGAGGCTCCAATCAAAATCCATGTTGCTAATCTAACCCATACGAAACTTTCCGGTTCACAAACTTGAACATGGAACAGGTTGAAATGGTTTGAAACCTGCTCTAAATTTAGAGTGTCCTGTGCTTTGTTCTGCTTTTGCGTGGGGATAACAAGGGGGCAAAATGGAAATACCTAAAGTTCCGACAAATCAAGAGGGAACACAGCGCAACAGTAATCACCGTAAAGGCGCAGACCACGTCTCGCCTAAAAGCCTATCCACGCGCCCCCATCGCTCTGCAATGCCTGCTCCTGACCGCAAACAGAATTTTGAAGAAGCACCGCCGCAAATGTTAAAGCAATACGATGGAGATTTGCGCCGTCTTGCTAAATGAGCACGTTAGTCACTTTTGAGGAAGTTCTTGCCATTCATCAAGCAACGCTGCAAGAACATGGCGGCTCTGCTGGCATCCGTGATGAAGGCGCCTTAGATTCAGCGATCAATCAACCCCGTCAATCATTTGACGGGGTTGATTTGTATCGAAGCAGCGAAGAAAAGACAGCGGCCCTTGGCTTTTCACTTATCCAAAACGGTCCTTTGTGAGAAAACTGAATGGACTCCCTCCGCAGACATAGCTCACGCTCAAATTATCTTCTCATAAACCTCTCTCAAAATGTTTTCTCGATTTATACTCCTTCAACGAGTTGTGAGAACCCTTTGAGAGAATGCTGTATCCTGCACCCAACATCAAGACAAGGAAAGCGAACCCATGCTCATTGGTTATGCCCGCGTCTCAACCAACGACCAAAATTTAGATTTGCAAACAACGGCCTTAAACGATGCAGTTGCAAACGTATTTTTGATGACAAACTTTCCGGTTCTCGTCGGGATCGTCCTGGCTTGGAATGCGCCCTTGATCTGCTGCGTGAAGGGGATACGTTGGTCGTCTGGAAGTTAGATCGTCTGGGGCGCAGCGTGAAAGATTTGGTTGAACTGGTCGGCGAACTGGAAAAGCGCGGCGTCCATTTTCGAAGCCTTACCGATGCCATTGATACTTCCACACCCGCAGGCCACTTCCTCTTTCACGTGATGGCCTCACTGGCCCAAATGGAACAAGAATTGTTGATGGAGCGTAGACAAGCCGGATTGGAAGCGGCTAAAGCCGCCGGTCGTGTCGGTGGCCGCAAGCCCAAGATGACGCCCTCCAAATTAAAAGCGGCTCGACAACTCTTGGATTCAGGCGTGCCGCCCAAAGACGTAGCAGCCAATTTGGGTATCTCAGTGCCCACTTTATATAGATGGATTCCAGCCCATCCAAAAGAGTCACTGCAACGCACTAACCCACTTTAATTTCCCTTTCCTGTGATGACCCCAAATAAGTCCACGGTAAAAGCATTGCAAAGCCAGTATGACATTGGTCACTTGCCAAGGCCGACAACAGTGATAGAGATTGCAATGGAAGTGAAAGAGTGGCTATTCTTCATAACCACTATTATCACTGATTTTCCGGCTACCCTCACACCACACGCCGCGCACATGCCACGCATAGCGATGTTTCAGGGCATCAGGCGCCATGGATCCATGATCATGTGCCATGATAAGCGAGCGCCTGTTTGAGCATAGAAGAGCATTTATTCATATTTAGCGACTTAATAAAGGAAGAAGCATTGCAAGAGCAGTATGACATTGGTGTTTTTTGTTCGGTTTTTAGTTTGGTGTCCACGAATATAATAGACGGTGTGTCATCGAATTTCAGGTCAGTGAAGTGGCTTCTAAAGTCTTCCCTATTGACTCTGATGATATTTTTTAGTGATTGCAATTTTGGTCACTTTATTGCTCGAAGTAGAAGTCAAGACGTAAAATACCACGTAGCAGAGTGCTTGGCACTGCCTCTTAGCCTACCCTCTTGGTCGGAGTCATTTTGGTAGGGGGCGTTGTATTTTTGGCAACTTTAGTGTCAAAGAAACTGCGCCGTATGAAAAGTCGTGTGAGACAGTAGGAAGCAAATCGCGCACGATGCTTCTTCACGCACATTTTATATTCGTCAAATTTTATATTCGTCAGATTTTTATATTCAGAGGTGGATCGGTTATGAGATTAGTCAGGCACACTTCCAGAACAGGAAACCGCCGGCAGGGAACGGCTCTGCTGGAGTTTGTTCTCGCCCTGCCCGTTTTGCTCTTGCTCATTGGCGGCTTATTTGACATAGGCCGCGGTTTCACCCAGGCCGGCGTCATTCTGAATGCGGCACGCGAGGGCGCGCGCTATGGCATTGCCAATCCGACTTCTGCCGACCGTGATGAGCAAATCAAAACTCACGTCATAGAAGAAGCCAGCCAGAGCGGCGTGCACATTGAGAGCGACAAGATTTCCGTTCTGATTCCCTCCGGCACCGATTCTGGAAACCCTCTGACGGTCCAGGTTGTTTATCAATACCAACCCCTGATGGCTGGTGTTGTGGGTGTGCAGACCACGATCAAGAAGCAATGCACAATGATCATTTTTTGATGTTAATCCGCTTTTTATTCAGCAGTTTTGTTTACTTTCCACAGTATTTGAACTGTGCCTGATCTGTGCAGAGGTTGATCTTTAGATTTTTTGCACTTTGCACTTTGCACATTGAGGTGACCCTTCATGCGTGATGTTTCAACTTTCTCCTCCCACTGCGTTCCGGCTCAGAGATGCGGCGGTCCACGCCGCCGCCGTGGCAACATGAGCTTTGAGTTTGCACTGGTGGCTCTTGTTTTCTTGCTACTCATGGTTGGCATCATGCAGTTTGGCCTGATTTATTTCACGAGCAGCACAGTCAATAACGGAGTCCGGGAAGGCAGCCGCTATGCCATTGTCCATCCGGACAAAACCGATGAGAGTCAACTCGACAGCATTCAAGCCATTGTCAAAAGGCGCACCGGCGGTCTTGATACAAATCGCCTTAGGGTATCAGTGAGTTTTCCCGATGGCACTTCAAATCCCAATGACCGCGTCCAGGTGTCTTCTTCCTATCAGGTTGCCTCATTCCTTCCCGGTATCGCACCCTTTACCGTTTCCAAAAGCTCCGTGATGCGCATTGAGGGAAAACTCACTCCCAGAGCATCAAGCCCTTCGCCTTAAGGACAAAGTGATCGAGATGAAGCACTTCAATTCCTCTTTTCAATATCAACGCAAGAAGCGACGCGGGGGCAATGTCATCGTTCTTATGGCTCTGTCGACCGTGGTGTTGCTGGGCATGATTGGTCTCTCCATTGACGGTGGTCATTTGTATGTGGAGCGTCGGCAGATGCAAAACGCCGCCGATGCAGGCGCCTATGCCGGTGGTTATCTGATGGCGAAAGGTACCACCGAGGACACCGCAGTTTTAGCCGCCGTGCACGACTACGCTTCCCGTAACGGGCTGGTCAGCCCCAGCACGAATGTGCATGCCTGGTATACCAAGGCAGGAGTGCGCATCGGGGTTGAACTTCCAGGCAATGGCTCGGCCCCCGAGGGCACGGATGGCATTGAGGTCGTCACCAGCATTACCTATCCCACCTACTTCATTCGCGCACTTGGTATTTCCCATGCCCAAGCACTGGGGATTGCAGGAGCCAGAGCCACACCACCTGCGACCAATGGCGGTGGTGGTGGAGCGGCAGTCTTTGCAGGGAACAAACAACGGAGCGATGCTATCAAGACAACCGGCCCTGATTACACCATCGTTGGGACCGTCCACTCCAATGCAGGCATCACCAACAGTGGCGGAGGCTATCATGTCACCGGAGAAGTGGAATATGTAACGGGAACCACAAGTGTCGACCGCTGGACCATTGATTCGGCCACCGATAAACCTGTGCAGAGCACGATACAGCCCTATCCTGTCAACTTCCAATTGAGTGATTTCGCCCCAGGGAGTGCAGAAGCCCAGAAAGCCGGCGCTCTGTATCATGATGTCGCAGGGGACATGACCCTGAATGGTGTGATTCCGTCAGGACTCTACTATGTCCATGGGAATGTCAAAGGCAGTTCCAAGTTCAGTGCCGACAAAGTCACCATCGTTTCGGAGGGCACTATTGACATCAGTTCGCCGGAGTCGTTCCTAACGGCATTCACCCAGAACCTTGCTCTGTTTACCACCGCCATGGGGAGCGCGTTGCACATTTCTTCGGGGGGCTCCTCTGCCTGGACCGGGCGGATGTTTGCTCCCAACGGCGCGATTAACTTCTCGATGCCAAATGGCACGATGGTTGGTGGGTTGATAGGGGACACCATCGATATTACCGGTCCTAATGCCAATATCAATGGAGGTTCAGGCGGACCCGGTGGTCCTGGCGATCCTGGACAGGTGTTTTTGTATAAGTAATTAACAGTCTCAGGCATCACGAGAGGAACACACGCCACGATACAACTCAGAGCCTTCAAGAAAACGAAGATTAAAGTAAGTGGTGCGCTTTCGACGGTCAAACCACTGGGAAGTGGGAGTGCGCAAAAGTGGAGTAGGGTGTAAAAAGTGGAGTAGGGTGCAACTGCCAAGAAATGTTGTATGTTCCCCGTGCTCTTCAAAACAAACTTGGCTCATCATTCTGTGCCAGAGAGTCGGGTGGCGCAATCTCTACTCCTTTAGCCCGTGCCATCTGCACCAGTTTCCGACACGCATTTTCACTGCGTGGCCAGAGGCTTTTCGCCTCGCATTCAGCCAGTTCGGAAACGGTAACACCAAGACTTTGTGCCATGCCAAACGGTTTCAGGCGATAAGCGGCACGCACCTGTGCCACGGCATCTGGTCTACACCCAGTGGGGAGAGAGGCGCTTTTGTGGTGCTGATTCCAAGGGTTTGACACGGTATCTCTTTGGCAACACGAATAATGGCCGCTACTGGCCGCTACTCTATTGCTCCTACGCTAAGCTTCAGCGGGCTACGAGCATACAAACCGCTTTAGTGCTTTTACAGGCTGTTAACCTCTCAATCTGCTCACGTTACGCCGGAGCGCCCCAGTTATGGTGGGATATGCGACACAAGGCAAAATGGTAAATACGATTTTGCCTTGTGTTTATCTGGTTTCGCGCACAGCGAAGGCTTCGTGGCTGCTCCATAGCCCGCCGGGCAGCTGCACTGTCACTGCACGTTTTTCGGGATTAATCAGCAGCGCCCAGTATTTGCCGGCGGAGCGTACTATTACAGCAGTCGCGATTGAAGCCACAAGCGTCTGGCCCTCAATGCTTTGCACATTGTAAGTTTCCAGCGAAGCGGGTTTTCCATCCAGAGTTACAGCCCACACGAATGCAGTTTCCCGCGCGGTGCGGCGCACCAACAAAATTGGCACGAGGTCTTGCGTGCTGGCACCAATACCGTTGCCGGTGATAATCTGTGTCGTCACACCGCCTGCGAGTGCAATCACGGTGACACCGTTGTCATTGGTCGTATCACTCTTTGCGCCATTGACCACAACACCGTTCCAGCCGGTTGCACTGCTGCGCTGTGTGGCGCTGGTGATGTGCTGATAATTGGGTGCCGCAGGCAGCGTCCATGTGGTGCCTTCAATGCCTTTCCACTGCCCGGTAAAATGAGCGGCAAGATCGAAAAGGTGCTCTTTATCAGCACTCACCTGATCAACAAACACCGCTACGTTATCGTTCAACAAAGCTACTGTACGCACGAAGCGCACGCCCGGATAAATGGCGCCCGCGTCTGTGATGGAATAATCCGCTGGGCCACTTTGACCAAAAGCAAGACTGCGGCCTTCTGCAGCAGATTGCGATTGTTCGTCCATGACAAGGGTATTGTGTGCCAGGGTGGTTTTGTCCCATGTGCCGTGCAGCGGCGAGCCATAAGCATGTGTGCCGGCATCAGGCATCAACACGCCGCCCCGACCATAGAGAATAAAGTGATTCTTATCGTAGTGACCATGGCCCCCGCCGTGCGGGCCATATTTCACGCACAGCCATGTTGAGCCTCCATCTGGGCCTTCGGCGCCTTTACTTGTTTTTCGCTCCAAGATGGCATAACCCGACGCTGGGCTGTTGCGAGAACTTTGTGTAGCCACAGCGGCCCCTGTGGTTAACTGCGGCGCACCATACCATAGCGCCAGATCACTTTTGCGGCCTCCTGCGGTAATGAGTGGCACATAGTGGGGGTCTTTCCATCGTGCAAAAGCCAGTTCATAAAGCGGCGCCTGTGAGGCCAAAGCAACAAAACCGCTGTCGTTGAAGTTTGGCAGCATCAGATTCGGCATTGCTAAAGCCAGTGGCCCGTCGAACATGCTTTTATAGCGTGCATCATATAAATCCACACCGCAGTGGCGCGCAGCTTCGGAAAGCGGCCATAAACCATCAATGGTAAAAAAGTGATAGCCGCTGGCGCCCTCAAGCCACATGCCATCCTCACGCACACCTTTTTGAATTTGTTGGCGAAAGCCGCGTGCCGGGTCATCGAGTGCAATATGCACCAACTTGTTATCACCCAGCAGGTAACCTACAAGGCCAATGGCGGCATTGTGGCGGCATTGAATATTATGAATGCCGAGTTTGGAAGGTAAAATGATCTGCTCAAGAGCAGGACGAAACAATTTTTCTGCAACGGTGCTATGCTGCTCGTCACTGAGCGTATCCCAGATTAAATCCGCGCCCTGCGCCATGGTAATGAGCCATGAGGCTTCTGTGAGTGATTGCGAGGCTACACGCCCACCGGATTTAGGACGCCCCTGATTGTCATGCAGAGCATAAGAGAGGTATTTGTCGGCGTAAGCCAGTAAAATCTCGCGGGCTTTAGCAGCGTAATGCGGTTCGCCTGTCACCTGATAAACCACGCCTAAATTGACTAACTGCCGACCGAAGGAACCGTGTACCTCCATAATGGCGTTCCCGTCGAAGTCAAGATTGGCTTTGGTGGGATTGCCGCGTAGCACATGATCCCCGATCGGGCAATGGTGCTCCCACTCCCAAGGCCCCAGTTGCCGGCCTCGCTTGAGCCGCGCGCCATGCTGCGGGCACACATAATTGTGACTCCAGTTGCCACCGCGCGGTGGCAACTCTACAGCCACAGCGAGAGTTTTATCTACGCCTGCCTTGAAGTCTCTCCACTGCACATCCCATGACTTTTGGGCAATGCGTTGTTTAAGAGCCTTCACATCAGAGGCATCCAAAAGCAAGCGCGGGTGAGGCGGCAGCGTTTGCGGCAATGCCTGCGCCTGAGCAGTGTTAAACAACAGACTCATCAGCAAAACACCAAGCAATTCAAGTAAAACGGTTTTCACTGGCAATTCCTTTATAAGGACGGCAATCCACAAAACCACAGCCCTTTTCTATGAATTAATTTAGAGCTTATTCTAAGTCAGTGCAGATATTGGTTTGGCGAGCAAAGGAACGGAAACTACATTTAAGCATGACTTACATTTATTAGCGAGAGGGCAACGGGCGACAAACCACTTATTGTATTCATGGCCACCAAACCGAAGACCAAACAGAAAACATAACTGTCATACTGCCTTTGCGATGCTTCTTCCTTGGACATATATTGCCGCAGGCCGTCTGTTAGAGACCACTTCGCTTTACGAAATTCGACTGGTCTATAGTGGGAGCCAACGTATTGCCTTACAGATCAGGCACGAGCATTTGCAGCAACTCCGAGACGCAAGCGGCAACCCCTTGTGCCAACTCACAGCCGTCTTTGATAGACGCTCGCCTCAATTGTGGACAATTGTCCACAATTTTGTCCGTTCTTTGCCCTTGCACTTTCTTCACTATGCGGCGACACATTGACGGCTTCGGCAGCGAGTTCACGAGACTCTTTGTTTGCTTCCGGCAAATTTGCCGGAAGCAAAACACTGCCTTGCCCGCCACGTTGTCTTTCTCTTGCCTCTTTCTCGAACATCGGCTTAATCTTAGCGCCCACCATGACGGGATTGCGGATGCCAATTCTTTGATACGTGTAACCGCTTTGCTTACATCACCAACGGTGGACAGTGAGCCATCGGCCATGCAGTTGCAGAGTATGAGCCATACAGATTCCGGTGCCTTGTGAATTTACGCTCCAAGGCATTTAAACGCGATTTAGTTTTAAACGGTTTGAAACCTGCTCTTTGTTAGAGTATCTTATTCTTGTTTCTGGTTCATACAAAACCAGAAACAAGAAATAGCGAAGGGGGTAGAAGTGGAAACGACTAAAATTCGCACTGATCAGGGAGCCGAACAGCATAGCGGCGCGCATGTGAACGGCAATAGTTGTGTGTCAGCTAAAAAATTATCCACGCGCCCCCATCGTTCCGAAGCACCACCACCAGGCCGCAAGATGAGTTTTGAAGAGGCAAAAAATGATTCTTTAACTCGTCACGCGGAAGCGTTGCGCCGTCTGGCAAAATGAAGAGTTAGGACTAAGAAGGGGCAGACTCGATTGAGTCTGCCCCTTCTTGTTTATGGAATTGGCTCCATCCAACTTGTTTATGGAATTGGCTCCATCCAATCTCTAACCCACTGAACCAAATCATCTCGACTGGCTTCACCTACTGCAACGCAAAGAATAAAGAATTCCGTTTCATCCGGATCAGAGGCCAGATAGTAGCCGTTAAGTTCTAAGAAGGTGTGCATTGCCAGAAGGCCGGTGCGCTTATTTCCGTCCGCAAACGGGTGATTCTTGATAAGTGAAAATCCAAGAGCTGCCGCTTTTTCTTCGATAGCCGGATAGAGATCATTGCCGCCGAAACTTGCGCGCGGTTGGTTGATTGCCGAGTCCAACGCCCCCTCATCACGGACACCGGGCGCGCCGCCATCAATTTGAAGTGTTGCGTCATGCAGATTTAAAACTCTATCGTAGCTCAACCAGACTGTGGGTTCGTTGCTCATGGTCACGATCATCTTTCGCCGGTTCTTACTCTGTTTAAATGCAGTGGATAAATCCAAGAAATGGCGCCAGTATGCCGCCAAAACTCCACTAAAATGCTCTTTAGTTCGGTTATTGGCTTTGTGTGTTGTCCTCCCATAACTAATTTTCAGGTTTCCGGGTATGGTTGGGCCTGAGCGCCCCCAACGCGGCACATGCCACACAAAGCAAAAGCGCACCCATCCATAGAGACAGGTGCGCTTGATTACTTCACTACTACTCAGGCTGTAATCGTAGCCGGTGCCACGCGCTTCTTACGGCGCTGCACACAGGCCAAGCCCCATCATGGCCCAGGTGCCCGGTTCGAGAGTGGGTGTGGCGGCAGTGACATTCACGTTATCCACTGCCTCAATCAAGTTAATTGGTGTGAAGGAGGAATTAGTATAAAAGAAGGTTGCCGAATTAGGGGCTGGTTAGACGTTTAAGCTGCCGGTTTAGAGCCTATCTAATTAGTAGGCAAAATGGCTTTGTCTGAAAGTAATGCTGGCTTGAGTTTATCCAATCCGGCTCAGCCTATCAGGATAGGCTCTTATTAAGTTGAACACAGCGCGGTTGGATGAGGACTAACAGCGGGATTTGTTACCGGTGCTGGCGCGCCGATTTAACGAACCCGGAAAGCTGTGCGCACCTGGACCGCATGGCCGCCTGCTGGCCAATCGTAAAAGACACGCACCTCATAATCTCCAACTGGTAGGCCCTTGAATGTGAGCAGCCCGGACTTTTTTCCGCCGGTATAGAAGAATTGCCCCTCCGTTTCCGGCGGGGTGTTAGCGCCAACGATAGTTAGCCAGTCCTTGGCGTTGCCGGGCAGGTTGGCGAACTCCACCACAATATTCTCGTTTGCCACATAGACTTCCTTATCCGTGCGCAACGTGGTCTGCGTGCCCTTGATCAGCGACCGGGTGCCATTCCACACCTGGTCCGCAAGAGCCGGGTCTGCACCACGATACCAGTAACCTTTGAATGATTTGCCATCGGCGGCCAGGAGGAAACGTCCGCTGCCCTTACCGCCAGCTTGCGTCCATTGAAAACGCAACACGCTATCAGTAACGGTGCCTGTGAGTTTGCCGCCGTCATAGTCGTAAGTTCCACTAACTTGGTTACCTTGCTGAGTGAGATGCATCTCACCGAAATCCGTAAACCAAACCCCGTCGAAAGTATTCAGGTCAGGCGCGCCGTCCCGATTCTGGCCGGTTTCCATATAACGGGTCAGGAATTCGCCCAGTCGCAAAAGATCGGCACCGTGCCCGGTGTTCGTCGCCACCAGCACGTCCACCAATGTTTGGCCGTTGACGCCACTGACGCCACGGCAATAGATGATTACCGTCGAATCGCGATTAAATCCTCCGTGTGTGATTGCCGTCTTGTCATTAAGCTGCAGACCCGCCGCCAATAAGGCGGCCTCGGCCCGATCCAGTGCCTTGTCGGGTGCGATGTTTACGGTCCGGTGCCAGCCCATTAAGTCGGGAGAAGTCACTTGACGCTGAGCCATTAGCGCAGCGGGGTAGCCCCGCGATCATTAAGACCATCGCCAAACCGAGCGAACTGTGAACCGTCATTCGATTCATTGCCTATCACTCCCCTCTTATTCTGTGTCGCCAGGCACGAAACGCTATTTTCTCATAATTATTGCTGTGTGGCTGGCCTGAGTTCAATGACATCGTTCAGGCACTTCATTTTTCGCTTTCCGCTTTCCTGATAACACCGAAGAGGGGCAACAAAAGCCGCCTCACCACGCGCAAAACGACCTTTTGCGTGTGATTGCGTTCATCTGCGTTTAAAGTGGTGTAGCGTGGCACCAACCAGTGCATCAGCGCAGCAGTAGGAGATTTCCGACCTGTTCAGCTTTTGTGCAATTGAATACAGCAATACGGAACCGCTTGGGCTCTCGATAGGCTTGTCATGAATAGAGTAGGGAAGGGGAAAGCGTAACTTGACGCAAGGGGATAACAGCAAGTTGCTCGATATGAGTTAACGGCAAGTTCACCCGCGCTATGGAGCGCAGCGGAACGGCGTTGAGGTGGAACGCTTTGTTGTGCTGATTGTTCGCGGCTTTAGCCCGATGGATGCACGATGAACGTCATTCCTTCTGCTTTGCAAAACGCTTGAAAATCTTTAGTTTCTTTTTCTATAGGCTCACAACCCATCTGCTTACAACTCTGAAACCACTCAATAGAAGAACCGGCTGAACGGCTCTTCACCCATTCTCGTAGTGTTGGCGAGTAGAGGGATTTGTAGCCAACACCAAAACCCTAAATGGTTCTGAGACATTCGACTGGCTCACTATCAGCAACCCGTATCAACTCAAGTTTATATTTACCCGACGCATCCGGCGACGGAGGCACACTTTCTTGTGCATGGGCATGAAGCAAGCCTGCGACCAGTAAAGTAGAAATTACCACAACATGTTTTCTCATCATTCGTTTTTCCTCTTCTGTAAACAGAATGGCATCGCCACCAAGCTGCACGCAAGCAGCACCACAATATTATTCAACCGCTAATTTGCCAGCATAACGCTCGTTGCGAAGCTCAAAAATGTGCTAAATGCTGCAGAAACCACTGTGCCGTGTAATCCCCATTAGCATGGTGTACTACCGCGCATGTTAACCCTACACAAACCGCATTTAATCAGGTTTGCCTTTATGTAAGGGTGGTTTTCGTATGACTTCAATGGGCCATTGGATTGCCTGCCCTTTCCCCAGTTCAGCGACAGCATCCTTGAGTTTTTGAAGTGTAAGGTCTTCAACTTGACGCACGGTTGCTGCTACTCGCCCATAGACGCCTTCCAAGAGGAATTTGTGGTTAGCAGAGCGGGTGGTAAGAACCAATGTATAGTCACCGGCATCGGTGCCATCTGTGCTACTGAAGAAAAACAAGTTTGCCGATGCCACGCATTGTTCACCTTCCCAATGTGTCATCAGGTTTATGATCTCAATGCTCAAATTATTGGGCTTCCAGAGTCGCACAAGACATGGGTTAGCGAGCGGCTCATCCTAATACGATTATAGCTTTTCAAGATGTGCCATAATGTCCTTTGAGAACACGCTTATACGAGTGGCCGGAGGTAATTTGAAATGCGCGTTTTACAAACTGGACTGATTGCTTCAGGGCCCGTCGCCTTCACCACAACTATGCTGGTGATTGATGGCAAGCGGTCATGCCGCATGCCACGTCAATGGCATCTCTTTGGTTTGCCCTTTTCTACTGTATCTATTATTGCCACCAAAGAGGCAACAAAGCCCATTGATGGGTTGGCTGAAGCAGCGAAAAAAGAAGCGGCTACGGGTTCCTTAATGCTAACCTGACAAAAGCCAAAGTGTGTCAAGTTCACGGATAACGCTCGTTACTATCATCCATAGATATGAAATCGAAATTGCTTCTTACCAGTTTCTTCGCTGGCTTACTGTCGTTCTTGATGCCGTCGTCTCTGATTTCTATTGCGCTTGCAGATAAAAAGCTTCTGACGAGCGGAGCCGAGACCCAAGGTTATGTGCTTTCTATCGACACAGACAAAGATCATTATGCTGCGGGGGAGAACATCTGGGTTCGGATGCGCCTCAAGAACGTAGCTCAAACACAGGCTTTCTTTCTTTACCAGTCATCACCCGAACTGAACTATCAGTTCGACGTTGTTCTTCCCGAATCTTACAAGCAGAAAACACCTGCTGAAAGGAAAGCGCCATTGACCTTATATGGAAAAGTGCCACCGATGGATCCTCAATTGGAAGCATCCAAAGCATCGAGTTAAACCGCAATTGAAGTATTCTCCGAATCGGTTCATCTCAGTCGGCTCTATGACATGTCTCTACCCGGCAAATACTTGATTACTATTTTCACACAAAGATCCCCTCGAACCGCCAGTTTTAAGGGTATCGCGACAATAACATCCAACACGATAGAAGTTCTTATCAATCAAGGTGTGGCTTCCCCTTGGCACACTTGGCCTATCCTTGATCCAGTCCCAACCAAATAACCTTTGATTCGCGTTTCACGAACCTGACATTACGCCCCGTGTGTCAGGTTCAATTCGTTCTGCCGAGGTAATCACATGAAAAGGCGACCGCTACTCTTCGTGCCATGTTTGTCCCTTGTGCTGATGAATGCATGGGTTGAACCAGCAAAGGCCTGCAAATGCGCCCATCCCAAGCCATCGCCGCTACAGGCGTTGAAACAGGCAGATGCTGTGTTCATCGGGAAAGTGACCGAAATCACCATTCAACGCACTCCCGAAGGCTACAGGCAGCGACGCCTTAAGATAGAAGCCTCCAAAACGTGGAAAGGTATTACCAGCAAAAATGTGTTCGTGACCACCGGTTTTGGTCAAGGGGACTGTGGTTTCCCCTTCGTCAAGGGGAAGACTTATGTAGTTTATGCCTCTCGCTTCAAGGAGAATAAGCAGTTGCACACCAATGTTTGTATGAGAACGCGACCATTAGAAGAAGCCAGAGAAGACCTAAAACTGCTTGGGCCGGCTAAGGCTCCACGGTAATCAGGGTTTCAACCTGACAGTCGGGGGATAAGATCAAGTTTGAGCGCCAATTGATTAAAGTTTTTCCTTCGTCAAAAAAGCCAACGCGCCAAGCAAACAGAGCAGAGCTGCTCCGAACCAGACAACACAGAGAAGAATCACTAACCACGGTTCAACGTCACTGCGTGCGCCCGCCGGCAGAGGAGTGAGCGCCACAATCATGCCTTGGATACTCTGCACAATCCACAACAGTCCAGTAAGGCCCCGGACAATCCCGCAGAACCGTTTCATGGAAATGCGCCTCTCTTTCAACATGACACACGGGGCAAAATGGCAGGTATCGGATTAAGTAGCTCGCAGAAAAATGTTAGTAGCAGAGTTTAGCGCAGAAAATAGCAGACGGTGACCAACGCGGTGATTGATGACGTTAATGCCGCCCAACGGATTCTGCGTGATTTTGTAAAGATGCCTAAGAACAGGCCACCCCAAAAGATCACAAAAAGAGCCCCTCCAAGGGCCAGAAACGCGCTGGCTGCTGTCACAACGGCACAGGCAGTATTTAACAACCAATCAACTTCCTCCTTGTGGCCTTGCTTTATCATAGGGCTCTTCACCTTCAACATGACACACGGGGCGCAAAAGCAGGTTGGCTGCTACTATTTTGTCATGGACAATCCACGTCCATTTTTTGAGTTTTACGCAGGAGGAAATCGACAACCTCTCCTAGTGTTTTATCAGCCCACTGTTGTGCTTCCTCATCACTAATCGTGATCTTTAGCTCTTCCTCAAACCGCAGGACCATCTCGACAATCTCTAAATCATCAAAGGGGATCTGAAACACCACATCAAAAGGATCTTCCGGAATGAAGTGGTCGTTGGGCCACTGATACCGCTTTTGAGCGGCTGAGCAAAGATAGTGTGCTACGTTCACGCGTGCCGGATCGTCACCCCAAACTTCGGGTGGTGGAGGTTGCCGTGTCTTGAGTTGCTCCGCAACCGGCTCTATTGCCCGTGAAAAGTTGGGAGGCTTGTATAACCCCACCAACGGAAGCCGATGCCATAAAGGAGGTTTCTGTGCGTGTTGCTGCAGTTGATCTGGCCAGTGCAATGGTTCCATTCAATATCCCCGTTAACCCGACCCAAATGGAGCTTGCATCAAGTTGTCAAAGCCCACTGAGTGCCCATCCCCATAAAAGCATGCCCAGCAACGCAGAGCCCATCAAATTCGCAAATATCCCTTCCACTGCCGCTAAACGGTTCTTACTGGCCTGCGCAATCACTACCAACCCACCGATGGCGGAAAGCGCACTGGGAACCATAACCACCAACCATGCGATGGTGGGAATAGGATGCAGCCACTGGTTGCTGAGAAGCGTTCGCCAGTGGCCATCTTCGATGCGCCCGCTCCACGCCCAGAATAGAGCGCAACTCATCAAAGCAAAAAGCGCCAGGAGATGCGCGATCTGCTGAGTTTGACGATGTTCCATCTGTGGGATCACAAGATGATTATGGCACACCTTTTATAGCTATAATGGTGATAGGTGTTTAGGCCCAAGCAGGCAGAGCAAAATATTACGGTAGCTCGTTGATTTCGCACTCGATCTACTGTCCTTTTACTGACCTTTCGACGCTTTCTAACTTGGGATGATTGCGATGATTGGGATGATGGAAAGATCGCTGTTTTTTGCATGAGCATGGAATTCTAATGGCTCACGATCATGCGGCCTTAGGGGTATTAATAGGGACAGGCGCTGTCTGTGTGGTTGGCGTGTTGTTGCTGGCCCTGTGGGACCTGAGGCGGAGCGGACGTTTCGATTGGAATACTCAGATTGGTCTGGTGGTGATTGCAAGTCTCTCTTTCCCACCATTGATCCTCAACGCGCTGGGGCTCTTTTCCAACGCCTGGGCATGGGCAGTGGTAGTTGCGTTGTTTCTGACCGGGTTAATATGGTGGGGCAATCACGCCAAAAGCCTTTATGGCCGCTTCGATGCCCAGGCGCGTTTAGGGATATTACTGGTAGGTGGTGCAGCCGGATTAATATTTGGAAGCCTGGTCTTGGAGCAGGTGCTTGGTGAACGGAGCCTGAATGCGTTGCTCCGTGTATTCTGTGGAGTCATCGCGCTCCTCTCTTTCATCTGGCTGTGCTGGATGCGAGGGTATCTCCTCCACATTAGTCGTTGGGAACAAATGGCACTCAGCGCGCTCCTATTCTGGCTCGCCGCTGTGCCGCTTGCACAAGCCATAGGTATTTCCTTTGGGGCCGGATGGTTACTCTGGAGTACTGTTGCCGGCGCCATACTGGCACAGATTCGCTTACTTACCTGGCGCTACCTTTTCTATGCCACGCGCACACAGTGCCAGAAGACCTTGTGGCAGAAGCCTTTACGAGGTGCACAAGAAGTAGGTTGTGCAGAGCCTTTACATTTGATGTCTCGGACGTCTACTGTATTGCGGACGCCTCCTGAGCAGGTGAATAACCAGTTGAAAAACCACGTGGAGACAAAAGAGAAAATCGGTATGACGAAAATGAGTCCCACGCAGCAAGAAGCCTTTGAGGACTTACTGCGTGTTTATTCGACAGGGCACATTGGAGTTCTATATGGCGTCTCCGGCATGGGCAAAAGCACCGTACTTCGCGCACTACAAGCTTCGGTTGGCGGCACACTCCTCACGATGCGCAATTACCTTGATGCTTTGAAGGCGCGGCACCCTCTGGCGTTGGAAGAGAGCTTTGAGCATATGGTGTTGGACGCTCTCAAAAACGCCGATTGTGTTCTGGTAGACGATCTTCATCTGCTGAGCAACGTGGCGGATTGCAACCATTTTTACAACCGGCGGGGCCTGATTCATGCGCCGCTGGCGGCACTGGCTGCCTACACCGTTCAGTCTGGTAAGAAATTAGTTTTTGTCACCGAGGGCAGCGCACCCGCACCGATTCACGAGAGATGCTATTACACGGGTATTGGCGAATTCAAGGTAGCAGATTACGAATTCTTGAGTCAGGTCTATCTTGGTCCCACGCTGGCACGAGGGCTTGATCATCAGAGAATCCATCGCTTTGCGCCTAAACTTAATGCGCACCAGATCAAGGGAGCCTGTGAATGGCTCAAAGGGGAAACAGATCTCAATACCGAACGATTTATCGACTATTTACGCTCACAGCACATGACCAGCAATGTTTCGCTGCGCGAGGTGCGCGAAGTGAATCTGCACGATCTCAAAGGCGTAGATGATGTGATTGCCAGTTTGGAAGCCAACATCATCATGCCGCTGGAAAATGATGATCTGGCGTCGGAATTAAATCTTAAGCCTCGACGGGGTGTCCTGTTGGTTGGGCCGCCAGGCACCGGAAAGACCACTATTGGTCGTGCCTTGGCGCATCGCCTCAAAAGCAAATTCTTCCTGATTGATGGCACCTTTATTTCGGGCTCGCAGAACTTCTACGCACAAGTACACGAGGTTTTCGAGGCTGCCAAACAGAATGCGCCCTCCATTATATTCGTAGATGATAGTGACGCCATTTTTGAAAGTGGTGAGGAGTTGGGCCTCTATCGCTATTTACTGACTATGTTGGATGGGCTGGAAAGTGAAAGTGCGGGGGGAGTGTGTGTGATGATGACGGCCATGAACGTCGGCCACTTACCCCCGGCACTCATTCGCTCTGGGCGCATCGAACTGTGGCTGGAAACGCGCTTGCCAGATGAGGAAGCGCGCGCCGCTATTTTACAGGCTCATCTCGAGAAACTACCGAAGGCCATTGGGAGTGTGGATGTAGAACGTGTGGTGGCAGCCAGCGATGGTTTTACCGGCGCTGATCTGCACCGCTTGATGGAGGACGGCAAAACTTTATTTGCTTATGATAAAGCGCGACGTCAGCCTCTCCAATCGCCAACCATGTATTTCCTGGCAGCAGTAGAAACAGTTCGTGTGAACAAAGAACGCTACGCAGAAGCAGAGGCACAGGCGCGTCAACAACGGCCAGCTCGTCCTGCTTTCTATGATTTCTTTCCAGGGATGGGTGTTGGACCGCAGTAAAGGAAACCACATTTCGTTCTGTCCTGTGGCTCTCCTGCCGTGCGGCTTTTCTATTTGGCCGACACGCAAACTCGTGGTTATCACCATCTCCAAGAAAGCGGACAGCTACATACTCCATAGAACTAATTCCGCCACTGAACATGCTTGTATGCGGATTGCGTCAGGTTAAGATTGGAGAAATGTCATGCATTTTCTTCTGATGATCGTGGCAGGAGTTATAGCAGGATGCGAGACCACAGGAGCGATGTCATTTCTCTTTCCTGATTTACAGGGGGAACAGTTTTGGTCTTTTATGCTGCGAACGGTTGCTCTGGGCTCCTCCGCGGGAGTGGCTTTGGTCGCGGCCAGAGATAAGGTCATCAGTTTCAAGAGAGCTGGCCAAGTCCTTGGAGCTTGGTTGCTGGCTTATATCATTGGTATTCCCACTACATGGCTGTTTATGATGTCTTGGGCCGTGGGAGGGCCAGACTTGCAGCCGTATAAGCCGCTGCTCTTTTGGTCTCAGTTCTTCATTGCTTTGTGCTTCTTGATGTTTATCAGCAACCCAAAGTATGTGAGAGAAGAATGACCCTCCAACCTGCTCTTATTCCCCATCTGTCAAGTTGACCTGCGAGGAGCGAAGTGTAAAAAAGCTTGATGAACGTCAAACAAGAATCAGTGTCGTTCATCACTCGAGAAACCTCACCGTCATCAAACGCCACCATTATCTGCACCGGAGCCATCACATCCTGAGGTTGGGTCAGATTATGTGAATTCTCACTTCACACAATATCCTTCACATAACATCAATGTTCAAAGATGATGAGACTATCACCTCACCACTGGGCATCGTAGCGCGAGCATAAACCTTATAGAATCCCAGCGGCGCCTCAGACCACACCCAATGTCGAGCAGCGCCGTTACTTTCCCCGATTTTGGTGGGACCTGCAAAGTACTCAATGCGCGCCACCCCATCCAGCGCCATGACAAGAAAACCGATGTTGCTGTTGTGCATAAAAGGGCCGGTTCTTTCCAGGCCTAATGCCAGTCGCACCGGACGCGCAGGCGGGCCTTCGAGAGTGGGCACCACCGGCGCGATGGTGCCGTCCGGGTTGAAGTTCATACGGTCAATGCACACGCGCCGGTCAGCATCGCCCTTGTGGTTGTGATACACGCACCACCATTCGTCGGTGCCGGGGATTTCTATCACCCCACGATGCCCCGGCCCAATGGCTCCTATCTCCGGTCGCGAAGCGAGCAGCGGATTGTTGGTGGCCAGATGCCAGGGCCCCAGCGGTGTGATAGCACGTGCGTAATGTACACGGTAAGTCCGCGCTGGATCATCGGTGCCAAAGTTACCTGGCGACCACATCAAGTAATAAACACCGTTACGCTTCACCACGTGTGAGGCTTCAATATGATCGAGATCATGCCAGCTTTCACGCAAACGCTGGGTGAAGATCGTTGGCATCTCTTCACCGATAAAGGTGGTCATATCGGGCGCGAGTTTACGCACGGATAAGTGCATCCGCACATACTCGATTTTACCTTCGAGCCAGAAGCCCGGCACTGCACCCCAGTAGCAGTAGGCTTGACCATCATCGTCAATAAACACCATCGGGTCAATGGCCGAGAGGTCATCGCGGTAGGGCACCAGAGGTTCGCCTTTGGCATCGTGGAAGGGACCAGTGGGTGATTCAGAGACGGCCACTCCGATGCGCGAATCGGCACAGAAGTAGAAGAAGAACTTCCCATTGCGCTCGGCCATGCACGGTGCCCAAGCGTTCGGCAGGTCACGCGCCCAGGTAATGTCACCGAAGCGCAGAATCGGTCCTTCATTGTGCCACGTTTGCAAGTCGTGCGAACTCCACGCCACAAAGCCATGACCCACGTCAGTGCCTTGTCCTGTAACAAAGGTTTCTTTGTCGGGGTAAAATCCCGCATTGGTGGCATACATGAAGTATTTATCGCCAAAGAGATGTGCGTCGGGATCAGCGGCGTAAACCGGAATAACCGGGTTGGCCAGCCTGTGAAGATGGTGACCCATTGTTTCGCTCAAAAGAAATCCTTTGCGGCCCGGGTAAAGCGCGTGCCCGATGTCCTACGCTTGGTTTTATATACCAGTCCCGCTACAGTCACTACTCCCGGACCCGGCACCTGGGCTATGAGTGGAGTCCGCCCACTCCGCATGGTTGTTGTCTGACGACCTCACAAACTGTCAACAGCCGCAGCCCCGTAATAACGCAGCGAAGAAGGAAAGCCGCAGGAATCTTAACTGATACCTGCTGCTTCTGTTGGCCTGATGTGACAGCTAATTAGCCGTCACATCAGACTCATTGGACCGACGTTTGAGTCTCCATGCTGATTCGTTACTGTGTTCATAATCACAAAGAAGCAGGTCAACGCAAAATCACAATCTCGCGTGCACTCAAGGGAACTCCTGCGCCTGAATCCAGTCCCACCGCCTGCATCCTTGTTTGCGGAAGGGCCACTTTGTCGAGCGCCGCGTTTTGGTTTTGCGAGTCGCCCTGATAATGAACGAAGGTTTGAGCTGTGACCACAACCGTTTTGGGTTTAGCCGGGGTAATCGAGCCTGTCTTTCCATTCGGTAAAGCAAATTGTGTGGCAGAAAGCACCAGTTGATGAGTCGCAGGGTTAAACGACAATATGGCACCAGAGAGCAGGATTTCGCCTGCTTTAACTGAAATGGTCTCCTCAGATGCTTTCTGCGCCGATGGTGTAATAACGGCTTGAGTTGGTTTTATCGCCTGAGCCAGCAGACCTGCTATCGAAGTCAGGGTAGCGATCTTAGTCCAGGCACTTGTGATTTGGTTAATAGTGCCTCGGGCAGCAACGATATCCCCGGCTTTTGCCTGGGCCACAGCGATGCTCAAAAGAGCATCCTCTTTTAATTCAGGGTCTGTAATTAACTTAAAAGTCTCTTGTGCGCCAGTGATGTTCCCGGCCTGAGCTTGGGCTGAGGCAATCTGCTGGAGAGCCAAGGCCTTACGGAAGCCATCAGCGATGGCTCCGACTGCTTGTTTGGCCCCTTCCACATCGCCACCTTGTGCAAGTGCTGCGGCAACATTTTGATAAGCCACAGACTTGATGCCGGCATCGGGCACCTGTGCGGCGGTCTGCATGGCTCTGGCTCGATCATTAACCTTAGCTTGTGCGGCGGAGATGTTCCAGAATGCAAGAGACTTCTGGTAGTCATTGATAATCTCCTGTGTCGTCTCCTGTGCTTTAGCCACATTTCGTACCTTGGCTTGCGCCGAGGCAATACTCGCCAAGGCCACAGATTTCTGATACCCAAAGGAAGGATTAATGGCACCATTAATCTGCCCAGCTATTTGTTGCGCAGTCACCACATCTCCACTCTCGGCCAGTGCCGCCGTGATGGTCGCGAGCGCAGCGGCTTTCTGATAAGCGTCGGCATTCAGCATCGCGGCATCCCTTGCTGCTTGAATGGTCTGTCTTTTGACTTCAACAGTTTGTGCAGCTCCTGGAGCATCGCCAGCTTTGTCTTGAGCCGCAGCAAGATCAGAAAGGGTAACGACCTTGGGGCTAAGGTCCTTAATCTGTTCTGCGCTCGTCCTTGATAGAACAAAGGATTGCCGAGCGTTCGCCAAGTCACCTATCTGTGCCTGGTGTGCTGCAATGTCGCGCAACACCACAGACTGTGCCATCACGTCCGCAATCTTCACGGCATTTTCCTGAGATGCCACCAAGTTTTTCTGAGCTGCGGCCGTCTCTCCCGCCTGTGCCTGAGCAACTGCGATGTCCCGCAAGACATTGGCTTTTGCATCAACGTCAGTTATTGTGGCTGCAAGTTGTTGTGCTTCCTGAATGAAATCGAGCACAAGCGAACGAGGATCAGTTATAGGAGTGGCTCCCACTTCGTGGGTTGCGTCCTTTGCCTTCACTGCTTGTTCAGGCTCAGCTTGAGCGTAAGTAGCGGCTGTTACAGGCTTGGTCTGAGCAGACTTGGTCTGAGGCGGTATGGAAGCAACATTTTCGATTAATGTAACATCAGCAATCCATAGAATCCCTGTCTTTTGCCCCACCCAAAATTCTAAAGTGTTCTTGTTAGGCTTTACATTTTGGTTAGTTGTAAAGGTGAGCTGGACGGTTTTCCACTCAGGGGACAGAGCAAAGGTTTTGTTCAAGCCAATACCTTTGTTTGTGGTATCTTCGGCAAAGATGGATATGTCTCGTGGCTGATCTGCTTTTGCTCGAAAACTTATGGTATAAATCGTGTCCGCCTTGAGGTCTAAATCGGTGGTGAACGGCGAGATGTGGGTAGAATCTCCATTTATTGCGAGAATTTCAATCTTGAGAGCATTCTCTTCTGGAGTCATCACAGCTTGAGCTGCACCATTGAGCCAAAGACGCCAAGCATTAGCGGCGGTGATGGGTGGCACCAGATTCCGAGCCGCTACTGTTGAAGGCGTTAATGGTGAGGTCGATTGCATACCGGCTTGAGGAGCTATAGCAGAGTTAGGACGTAACTGTTCTCCATTTGGTATGGCGCTTGGAGCGGCACTGCATTGATGAACTACTGCCAACAAGCCGGGTAACAAGGCAACAAAACGCATAGATTTTCTTCCTCTTAGAGATTTACTGTTTGATAATTATGACATAACAAGTTTGTTTGTAATTGTAAGATAGTGGCCCAGATGGGTGATACTTAAGTGCATGAGATGTTGCCATTGCGGCAGTGAGCGCGTGAACAAGAATGGGAAAACGCGCAACGGCAAGCAGGGGTGATCACAGGAAACGAAAATTAAAGTGGTGTAAGAAATTGCAGCGAGTGCAATTGAGCTAATTTGCGCGTGAGTATTCTCAAAACTCAACGAAACCAGCAGCAGCCACAGAACAGTTTTGAGAAAGATATTCGAGAATCCCTCCGCCGTGTCAGAGGCCATTAAAACCTTCTCACAAGCCTGCTTCCTCGAAAACGACCATTTACGAGAAGAACTTACGTTTACTGCAACGCACTAACCCACTTTAATTTCCCTTTCCTGTGATGACCCCCTATGTCGCAGCAGTCCGTTTGTTGGAGACGACTTCGCTCTATGAGATTCGGCTGGTTTATAGTGGGAGCCGCCGCATCGCCTTGCAGATCAGGCACGAGCATCTCCAGCAAATCCGAGAAGCTGGCGGTAATCCTTTGTGCCAACTGACGGCTGTCGGACACTATGGAGAATACCCGCTGGATGTCGTGGTTGGTTTGGTAGAAGAAGAGTTACAGTGGCAGGGGCATAAGGCCGCGTTGAATGGTCGAAAAACGCAAAAGCCGGGTATCTATACAGAAGATACCCGGCTTAACTAAGAATCCTCTTTAACAAATAGTCATGTGTTAAGAGGGCCACATAACTACATCTCTGATCTCGCCGTTATCTATATCAATGGCGATATAAATCCACCTTGGCGTCTGGCATTGGAGCGCACTCGATATTCCTTGACTCCTTGAGAGACTTCCACGTCCTTCCAGGGCCAATGGCGTTGCATGCACTCCTTCTTGGCAAGCAAGAGCGCTGACCTGCGACTTTGCTGTGTAAGGTGCCTGTGGAGTAGAAAAGTTCAACCGTTGCTTAGGAAGATGAAATAACATAAGACCTCTTGCATAAGTATCAATTTGAGAATGGGAGTTGATGATTGCAGATAGCGGCCAGCAAGTTAAAGCGCAGCCTGAACCGTTTGCGCCGATTGCGGTAGCGTTCACTCAAGATGCGAAACACCTTAAGTCTCGCCAGCACATGCTCGACAACCATCCGCTGTCCCGACAGTTCTTGATTCTCCACTTTCTGCTCGGCTGTGAGCGGATGACACTTGCTTTTGTTGTGCGGCGTTTGGCTGTTATCATGCCAGCGCTTGATTCCTCGATAACCCGCATCTGCCCAACAACGACTTTGCTGACTCAACCACAACCGGCTCTTCTGGAACAAAGTAAAATCATGCATTCTGCCGGGGCTAAAAGCTGTGGCCAGAATGCGTCCACTGCCTTGCTCCACTACCACTTGAGCCTTCAGAGTGTGCCGTTTCTTCTTGCCGCTAAAGAAGGCTTTGCGTTTTTTTGTGTGCGCCTTTGCCTTGTGGTTGCTCAATGAGACACTCGGTGGCATCGATCACCACCACCTGCCAAATGGTTTCTGAAGGACGCAATGCCTTCTTACCTGGCAAACGGAACTGCCCAGAGCGCATCAGAGCATCTTCGACTTTACGCACCGTGCGCGAGGCCGTAGCTTCGCTCACCTGGTATGTATTGGCGATATGGAAGAGGGTGCGGTATTCCCGCCAATACATCAATGTCAACAGCAATTGGTCGCACAAAGGCAGTTTGGCTGGACGTCCAAAGCTGCGGATTTGCTCGCTTAAAGCGGTGAGCATCGCCTCAAAGGTGTCACGGCGCACGCTGGTGAGCCGCAGGAACTCTTCGGGCTTGCGATGCTGAATCTGTTCGTAATGCACTCCTTTCGTCTACCATAATCACTAATCACTTATGCAAGAGGTCTATAGTTTCTTCGGTTATCCGGCTGATTTTTCTATCAGTAGATTGCACCTGTTTTGCCATTCAAATAACACCACGCTAATGCGCAAAAAGCGAGCTATCCCAAGATAATAACTCGCCTTAGTTGCTTATGATGCTTCCTTACTGCTCATCAGGTGATAGGCTTCCAAGTCCTCGAAGGTGAAACCCTGTGCAGCCAGTTCCGCCACTACACGCTCGTAAAGCGGCTCCAGCACATCAAGGTTACTCTCCTCTGCCGCCTGTTGTTTTCGATTGATTGCCGCATAATAGGCAATGCCCTGGGCTTGTGCCCGTTCCAATAAGGTCCGTTTCATCCGCGCCATAGTTGTCACCTGTTGTCACCTTCACGACTATTCTAACTCTTCCCCCACACGCAAAAGGTGGGACAGACACCTTAGCATCTGCCCCACCTTGAAATTACGGCTACGTTTTAACTATCGGTTTATCCGCGCCTCTGCCAGAAGCGCATCGTGTTCGGCTTGCATTTCCTTGACCACACTAAGCCACGGCTTCTCCTGAATTTCAGCCGGTGTGGGATTCTCCTCGTTGAACAGCCGGTGCAAGAGCGGCCACAGGCGGGCAATCCGGTTGTCCTCGTCACCGTTTCTAACAGGAACGGAGCTGTGTTGGTCAAGGTGCTATTCGTGGGCGCGTTCTTGGTGGCTTCGCCAGTGTTCGGGGTTTGCTTCGCGTTCGTGTTCATGTTCGTCCTTCCTTCAATCAAACTCGCATAGTGTGCGCCGGGCTGTGTCGTACCGTGTGAACGGCGGGTTTTGCGGTCAGCGGTTCGGGTTGTAGCGGTTCGGGGGTGGCTGTTGTGCAATCACTCTGTCGAGGGTTAAACGAAGGCGCCGGGTAGTGAAAGACCCGGCGCCTTTGGCTTATCAGAGGCCTTCAAAGAAGGCGTAGTAATCAAACTCGGCGCTTTTGCTCTCGGCTTCTTCTTCCAATGCTTCGATCTCAGCCGACGCCATCCCAACAGTGAGACAGCCCCACTCCACAAGGCAGCCGATAGCCTCCACCAAATGCTTGCACTGGAATTCGCTCGTGTGGATGGTTGGCGTTACATCGGCAACCTTAGCGGCTTCAATGCGCGCGTTTTGATGGTTGTGGCACGTGCAGGAAACCGCACCGGTTTTGCTGTCTGCGCGTTGCTCGTGTGTCACCAGTTGGCCGCGAAGGGTTTCGCCGCGCCATGATTGCGTGGTGGTGAAGAACATCGGGCCGGTTTGGCCCGCAAAGTAGATCGGCTGTTCGGCGGGTTTGCTGCGCTGCGTCTTGCTGACCTGGGTGCGGCTTTTGGATACTGTCATCTCGAATCACTCCTTGTGATTTACGGGGCGCTTTCTTCTTCACGGGAGGTGGCGCCCCGTTCTTTTCCCTACGATTAAATTATGTAATATGTTATAGTATTTAAGTGGGGATTTCAGGAAAGAATATTTTTTCTACATCGTGTTATAGGTTATACTTTGAGACATGACGACAAGCGAAGCCGCTGAATTTTTAGGAGTCAGTCGCGGGCGCGTTCACCACTTCATCAAAGAAGGCCGATTAAAAGCGGAGAAGATCGGGCGTGACTGGCATATCAAGCCAAGAGACATAGAAGCGTTTAAAAAGACACTGCGCACCGCTGGACGACCCGCAAAACAAGCGCAGGCCCGCGCCTAAGCCCTGAGTGAAGATCAAGACATCACAACCGAGCAGACCAGTCACAGGTGTTTGATTATGAGTGGAAGTCTTGTTATCTAATGGAGTGATGGCGGCATCGAGTCTTGCTACTGGTGTGGTGGGCGGAAACCAGGCACACAGCGCGCCGGGCCAATGCTCTTTATCGAGGGCACTGATCACGGCGTTTGCTTTGAGTGTGGCGCCTTGCATACGCCAGGTTTAGTGGACGTGTGCTTGCATTACCTCTTAGATCACGAGGAAGTAACATGTGATTGGCTCATGCCAGATGGTCGGAAATGCGGCAAGCCTGCCCAGGAATGGGATTCAAAAACTGATCTCTGCCAGGAGCACGCCACGCACATTGATCGCCAGATTGGAGAGGCTGAGAAGTGCCATCAAGTGAGAGATGTGCAGATGAGAGATGTGCAGAATCGGCGACGTGAATCTGACGTAAGCCAATCTCTATGACAAAACAGAAGATCGCTCCTGCACGGGAGATCACCGAAGGCGAAGTTCGGGAGATTGACAACTACCGTATACGCCATGCGCTGGTTGTCTTGATTCGCTTGAATGGTGGCCAAAAGGAGTTTGCTCGCAGCGATTACTCCCCAGAGACTTTTCGTTATCTGGTGTGGTTGGAAGCCAATGGCTTTATCGAGGAAATTTCAACTGGTGGCCCTGTGTCATGCACTTACCGGTTGAAACAGCATCCATGAGCGAAAAAGGCGACATCTGCGCGGGGATTATCCAACTGATGCGCAGCCAAGTAGGACAATTGACATTTGTCATTGCAGAAACCCCGACGGAGGTTTTTCAGTGTCTGCTGTCATTAATGGCAGATGGCACCATTGAACATGTCCCAAACGACAATTCGTTATCGCGCACTTATAAACTGAGAACCCCATGAGCACTATCCAACGTGATGAAGCAAGAGACGGTAACCATCGCACCACACGAGCCGTCCGCCAACGCCTCGCTGCTGGAAGCGAGGAAAACCTGCACCAGCAAAACCCACACCAGCAAGAAGTCCCCGCACGTCCCGGCATTGCTTTTACAACATGTCCCTACTGCAATAGAGGAGACCTCTGCCCGCGGCGGCGTGTCAACTTTGCCGATTGGACAATGGAGTTAATAGGATTCAAGTCTTACACCTGCAACCGTTGTGGCCATCATACCTATGCAAGATGAATGAACTAAAGGGATGAACAAGACCAACAAGGCAATGAGTGAACCAAAGCAATGAGTGAACTAATGAATGAAGAGTTTCCCTCCGGCACACCAGACTCTGGCACACCAGATAAAGATGTAAACAATGACCGCCGCCAACGCAAGGCCCTTATCATGGCTCTTCATCAAAACGGAGGTAAGAAAACCTTCATCGTGGGGCAGACTTCGGTGCAGGTTCTGCGCTGCCTGGTGGATTTAACGACTGAGAGAGTCATTGAAGAAGTTCCAAATCCTAATCCTCTGTTGCGCACTTACTACCTGAAACAAAAACCGTGAGCGAAAATCATCAAGATCACCCATGAGCGAAGTCCAGCAACGCCAGTGGTCCCGGTTCGGCTATGTCCAGGTAGAGGTCAACGAGGATCAAACACAGATTCTTCACCTTTCCTACTATCGCCCTGATCAGACTCTGGTAGGCGTCGTCGAACAGGATAAAATTGACGCATTGCTCCAAACCCTGGCAGAGACAGATCCGACACCAGAGTTATGGAAGTGGTGGCATCGCTTTGCAGAACTACGTGGCTTTCGGGAATGCGCCAAGGCGAGTTGTCGCCCTACCGGACAGCTGAAGAAGCGGAACACGTCATGCAAGCACACGAGGTGATCGCTGCGAGACGCGATTCTATCGAAAATGAACACGAGGTGAAGATATGAACCTAAATCTCAAAATCACACCGCAAGTGGAAGCCGTGCTCGAAGACCAAAGCCTTGATGAACAAGACCAAAGCCTTGATGAACAAGACCAAAGCCTTGATGAATATGTCACGGCGATTTTACTGGATACGGCGCTCGATATCCTCGCCAAATCTAAGAGCGCAGAGTATGTTCATCCCTGGTGGAACGCAGCACCCGCCAAAAACCGCACTCACCGATAACGAACCTACCACGAAAACACCAACGGCTAAAATCATGAACGCAGATGAATACCAACAACGAGCCGAAATCATGAAGTCCATTCGTGATCGGGGAGAGCAAAAGACATTTATCCTCACGCCGAAAAACAGCGAGATCATAGGGTGTTTGACTTCGCTGTTGGAGGATGGCATAGTGCTGGAAGTCCCGAATCCAGACCCGCTCTTACGCACGTTTCGCTTAAGGCAGCATCCTGTCTAAAGGTAGGGACCAATGATCGAAGATCAGCGCACCGAACAAAATGCGGGTGCAGTAAAAAGGCCACAGAGCATTGGTCCTTGTCCCAGATGTCCGCGAAGCATGATCTTTGAGGTTTGCTACGAATGGTGGGATTGGCTGCCAAAGTTCATAAGGCTGAAGCCTTTTCATTGCACCTACTGCGATGCTCGGATTTATCGAAGGTGAAATTATGACTCTAATCCTTGAACTCACACCCGAAGTTGAAGCGCAACTCAAAGAAAAGGCGCGCCGACACGGTTTGGAACCCAGCGCTTATTTAATTGAACTGGTGATGCGTGATGAACCCACCGAGCCGGTTATTCTTTCTGCCGACCGTCAGGAGCGCAATGCGCAGATTCGTGCTCTCTTACAAGCGCCGCGCGCTGTAGTCGAAGCCACACTGCAAAATGGTGCGGCTGTCATGGCACCTTACTATGAGCAGTCGTTAGTCGAAAATGGCGAGCTTACTGAGATGACCGCAGCCCTTCAAGGAGAACCTTTCGACGATGCCGAATAGTTCTCTGCCAGTCAATGCTCCCTCGGCCAATCCGCAACGCGGCGAAGTGTGGCGCGTGAAACTTGACTTAACACGCGGCGATGAATTAAATAGCCAAGAATTCCTTTCTCCCATAAAAAAGTTCAGGGAATTTGGTTTCTATTTAATACCAAATAGAACCTGGGAGGTATTTAGAAAGTATCACAATAGTTATTACAGTCGGAGGAATCAGAGGTGGTAGTGGAAAAAGCACGGTGGCAACGAATCTTACAGTCATGCGTGCCGCTGCTGGTCATGACGTGCTCTTGATCGACGCCGACGATCAAGAAACTGACTTCACGGCTTTACGCAATGAGCGACAGGCCAACGGCGCTGGTTACACCAGCATCAAGTTGACTGGCGCAGCCGTTCGCACAGAAACACTACGTTTAAAAACAAAGTATGACGACATTGTGATTGATACCGGTGGACGCGACACAACAAGCCAACGAGCAGCCTTAACCGTCTCCGAGGTGCTGTTAGTGCCCTTCGTGCCATGTTCATTCGACGTTTGGACAGTCGAAAAGGTAGCAGCATTGGTGGAAGAAATTAAGACCGTCCATCCCGATTTACGCCCCTACATCTTTATAAATAGAGCAGACAGTCGCGGCAGCGACAATGCAGATGCAGTCGAAGTTCTCCGAGAAATAGAGTCGCTAACCCTTATTGATGCAATCATTGGTCAACGCAAAGCATTTGGCAATGCGGCGGAGGAGGGCTTGGCCGTTACCGAGTTGAAGCAAGCAGACCCAAAGGCCATTTCCGAAATAGAAAGACTTTATCACTTGGTGTTTGATACCATTTAAGTATCAAATAGAAACCAAAGAGGTTGCTATGGCAGTGACACCGAAGCCAAAACGAAACATTCAAACACCACTCGCTGACGTGGATGCCGTAATCGCTAAGGGTGGTAGTATTGCGCAGGAAATATCACAAAGCGCCGAATCCGTGGGTGCTGGGGCTTTCACTTTACGAGTGCCACGCGATTTGCTTCGCGACTTGGATACACACCGCCAATCGCGGCGTGTGAAAGTATCTCGGCAGCAGTGGATTCTGGAAGCCATTGAGCAACGGTTAGAGCGTGAAAACGCCGAATCGAAAGAGTAAGTAATGAAACCTGTTTGATACCAATATAGTTCATTTAGGTATCAAAATATACAAAAGTGACGCTTACCTGAATCACCGTATCAAAAAGGCAAACCCCGCGAAGAATATCCGGTGCATACCAGGCAGGAAACCAAAGCAGTGCTTTGCGCCCTGAGCGAAGGCAAAAGCGGGTGTTACTGGGCCAACAACGATGCAGCTTCCATGCGTGTTCATCAGGCCCTCGGTGCCAAATACCGGGTTCAGCTTCGACTTACAGGCACTGAACAGGATGAAGGACTTACCGTGCAAAACCTTGAAATCCTTACTTCATCACGCGACGTCGATGAAGATTTTATGTTGTTTTATATTTTGTAAGAATTGGTGTCTCTACGACCATTGCCGGAAAATACACGCGCTGCAACGACAATAGATTTGGACGATGTTATTCGCGCCATCGGATGGCACCCGTTAACCACAGTTCAGCGTGCTAATATGCGGCGGTGTGTGGGAGTTCATTAAAGTAATGACCCGCCTTGAAATCACGGGCGAACGGAGCATTAAATACTTTGACCGTCTCACCGGACGGGAGATTGATATATTCATTGACTCACCACCGTGGATGCTGGAACAGAAACAGTTTCCCGAAGACGCCCAGCCCTCTCTATTCGCTGGCAATGACGAAGTGCCACTGAAAGTCACCGTGGTCGCTTCGGAAATATGGACAGCTTTTACTACCTCACCCCGATTGGCCCAATATCTTCCTGCAGGGAAGGTGCTCGGCGCAATACCAGGCGGCAAGCCAGCAGGCGCCTGGGCACGGATGATCGGACTTGCTTTTTGTGATTTTTGGCGACGTAACCCGCAGATAGTCACGGCCGGAGCATTGAAACCAATGCGGCGCGAATTATTAGAGTTTTGCACGCCTGCCACTGGCCCGGTGGAGGATGTTTTGAAAGGTGTAAACTCGCGTTGCGCAATCGAGTATTGGGCTGGGGCGCTGCGTATTTTGGGTTTGTCGCTTTTCTTTTTCTGTCAATTGAGCGTCTGAGATGCTTACAAAGCCGAACTAAACACGATCAGCGCCCGAAGCGTCCACCGCCACTAAACCCACCGCCACCAAAGCCCCCGCCAAAGCCGCCTTGTTGTCCGCCGAAGCCACCTTGTTGTCCGCCGAAGCCACCTTGCTGTCCACCAAAGCCACCCTGCTGTCCACCAAAGCCCCCGCCTTGCTGGTTATTGCCGTTCTGATTGCCGTTGTTGCTGTAACCTGGTGACACGAATGGTCCGGTTGGAATAAGGCCGGCATCTTTAAACAACGCGGCAATACCACCGGCATAAACGTGCTTAACCGTCAAGATGCGAAAGGTCTTCTCTTCGCCACCTGCATCGGCGGCTCCCGCTGTGCCTCCACCAAAAGCTGGGGCAGTTTGTGGACTGACAATGCGCATCGGTTGGTTGTTGCCGCTCAGTGGATGGATGCTCAGTGGATGGATGCTCAGTGGATGGATGCTCAGTGGATGAGTGCTCAGTGGATGAGTGCTCAACGGCCTGGCCTGAGCCGTTGCCAGTGGTGCCGTAGCCGCCAGAGCAACCGCGCTCAAGATCAAGGCACGTTGTGTTACCTGGCGCTTAGAAGCACTTTCTCTGTGCTGTTTCATGTTTGAACTCCTTTTCAATGCCGCCTTTGACTCAGACGAGGCAACCGCGTTGCGCTGCTTCGCTGTGCTCCTGCTTCTCTCTTCAGGCGCAAGTGGGTGATTTCTTGGTCTGTTTTAGCGCTTTACTGGCCTGTGAATGCGGTGAGGCGTGTCCAGAGAGTGCATCATGTGGTGCTCTGTAGTGACGCCGTTGGTTTCTCGCGCTCGAAGATCAGATCGATCTGATCAAGTCAATATAGACCGCGTGTCCCTCGTCTTCAAGTAGAGACAAGCAGCATTATTACCTTGACACTATGAGTTATTAAGAAGAAAATTGCAGTCACAAGGACCTCTACAAGAGACCTCCTGCATTTCTAACGTCAAGAGGGCCACGATGATTGTGAAGCAGCCGCACCAGACCAATTCACAGCAAGAAGAGGAAGAGCGGAAAGGGAAACACCCAACAGGGGCTCAGCAGAAGGCAGCACGCCATTTCTGTCTGGTTTTGATTAAGCCCTCCCACTACGATGACGATGGCTATGTCATTCAGTGGCTACGCTCAGCCATTCCCTCCAATACATTAGCGGTGTTGTATGGGCTTGCTCAAGACTGTGCTCAACACAAGGTGTTGGGCGCTGATGTTGAAATCGACATTCATGCCTTTGACGAAACCAACACACGCATCCGTCCCGAGCACATTGCCTCACTGGTGCAAAATGCCGACTGTGGAATGGTCATGCTGGTCGGTGTCCAGTCAAATCAGTTCCCACGAGCACTCGACATAGCAGCGCCATTACGGCAGCGTGGCCTCATGGTTGCTATTGGCGGCTTTCACGTCTCGGGCACCATTGCCATGTTGGCTGAACTTGATCCGGACGTGCGCCGCGCACAGGAGATGGGAGTCTCGCTATTCGCTGGGGAGGCGGAGGAGCGTCTGGGACAAGTGCTGCGGGACGCTCAGCAGGGAACTCTCCAACCACTCTACAACTTCATGAATGACTTGCCTGGCTTGGAAGGCGCAGCAACACCATTGCTGCCAGCAGAGCGCGTCAAGCGCACGGCAGGAGCCAACACCAGCTTTGATGCCGGACGCGGCTGCCCTTTTCAGTGCTCATTCTGCACGATTATTAATGTTCAGGGACGTAAATCACGCCGACGCTCGCCTGAGGATGTGGAACAGATTGTGCGGGCAAACCTTGCTCAAGAGATCCACCGCTTCTTCATCACGGACGACAACTTCGCCCGCAACAAGGATTGGGAAGCAATTCTGGATCGGCTGATTCACTTGCGAGAAGAGGAAGGGCTGGGGTTTAGTCTGATTATTCAGGTGGATACACTGTGCCACCGTATTCCAAACTTCATTGAGAAATGCGCCCGTGCTGGCGTGAAGCGTGTGTTTATTGGTCTGGAGAACATCAACCCAGAAAGCCTTGTTGGTGCCAAGAAGAATCAGAACAAGATTACCGAATATCGTAAAATGCTGCTGGCCTGGAAGCAGGCGCGAGTCGTGACGTATTGCGGCTATATTCTTGGTTTCCCCGGCGATACTCCAGAGTCAATCCTGCACGACATCCATATCATTCAGAAGGAGTTGCCGGTTGATCTGCTTGAATTCTTCTATCTGACGCCTCTGCCCGGCTCGGAAGATCATCGCACCCTCTACAAAGCGGGAATAGCTATGGATGCTGACATGAATCGCTATGATCTCAATCATGTCACCACAGCGCATCCACTGATGTCACGCGAGGAGTGGCAGCAAGCCTATTGGCAGGCGTGGCAGACCTACTATTCGATGGAGCACATCGAAACGGTGCTGCGGCGAGCGATGGCAACGGGTATCAGTCCAGGTCAAACCTTGTTCCTGATTACTTGGTTCAAAGGCTGCATTGACATCGAGAAAATCCACCCCTTAGAAGGCGGATACCTGCGCCTTAAGATTCGTCGTGACCGCAGACCTGGACAGCAATGGGAGCCCCTCTGGCTGTTTTATCCAAGGTATGTGGCTGAAACAGTATCGAAGCAACTCCGCTGGCTTTCACTTTACGGGCGGTTGCGGCTTATCTACCGCAAGATCAAACGTGATCCACACCGCTATGAATATATGGACTTAGCGCTCACTCCGGTGACGGAGGATGAGATTGAAACCAGAGAACTGTTCCAATCGGAGGCTGCACAGGTCTATGTGCATAACCATCAGCCATACAAGAAAATGGACGAAAGCAAGTTATCGCATAACCAGAGTCTGTAGTCTGTAACAATGGCTCAGATTAACCCGTGTTGGTGCCTGCCCGTGCTGGTGCCTAAACGGGAGGTCATCTGATAATTCATGGTAATCCATTATTGCCCTGGTGATATGCCTGTTACCACGAAAAGCGCAAGGTTGAAAGTGCATTGGCAGCCAAATGCTTATCAAACGAGTTTGCCTTCGACAAAGCGAATGGCATGAGGGTTCTTGTCTGCCAGGTGCTTGAAAAATTTCTCGGCTTCCCCATGACGTGAAAAATCATGAGTTTCGGCGCGGCGCCCATCACTCCACACGACTGACCACTCAATTCCAGTGGTGAGGAGAGAAATGATTAAAGGGCGCATGATACCTATAGTAGATGCACGATATACGCCACCGTCAGCCTGGCCCATTAAAGGGGTTTTGCGTCTCGGACTCGAAACAGCAGGATGGGCATGTGGGTCACAGCAGAAGATGCCATTGGAACAAGGCTGGCAAGGAATTAGCGCAATGACAGGGACATGCGCGACAAATAACTCTCCACGGAACAAATGCATGTCCATGCCGCTGAACAAATGCAAGATCAAGCCGATAAATCTGAAAAGATCAGTGAGTTGCGTGGACTGGTGCAGTTACTGGATGAACTGAGAATCGCGGAAACGAAAGCTCAACAATCGAGCACAGCGCAAAGCATAGGTATGCTTTCATCGGAAACCGAGCGCTGCAAGCAGGAGCGCCGTAACCAAGAGCGCCGCGTCTACTTTCGCCGGGCGGTGCAACGCTGGGATCGCGACCGCCGCAACCAGGAACGCCGTGTAGCGCGGCACTGGGATTAGAGTAATTAGAGCCGGGTAGGGGAGGCGGCTCTGTTCATTTGATGACAGCCTGCCTTCTCGTTTGCGTGCTAAGGATGGTGGTTACTCAAGTGCATTTTCACTGCGTGGCCAGGCTTTTCGCTTCACATTCAGTGAGTTCGGACACCGTGCATTATTTGATTTTCAACCAGAAAATGAGTGCATTATCTTCTTTGACATATTGACAGCTCAAGCACAGTTTATGCACATCAGCCTAAACGCGGCGATGGAGTAATATCGAGTATGTATGAGAGGTATCGCCGCTTTTGATGGCAGGGCAGGCACCTTATACTTCTGGTGCCTGCCCTGTTTTTCTTTTGTGGACTATGGTGGTGTATTAACGGTACAAAGATGTCACTTTGATTGTTTGTTAATCCGGCAGGCTGTGCTCGCAGTGCCACCATGGACATGTCCACAGGAGGAATCGTGTTAAGAAGCATTTGTTTGCTGGGTATCAGTGCCGAAAGTAAGACAGGACAGCTGAAAGTCGGCTCAGGACATCTCACTTTTGGTTGAACGGTCTTGTCTTGCCACGTCTACGCGGCTTTGCAGGAGGTCTAAGTATGCAGGAGAACCACCGCCGCCACAGTGAACGCCGCACTGATCAAAGGCGCCAGAGCGAGCGCCGTGCTGGAGATCGTTGTGTAGTGCATTACATTCTGGGGCACTCGCAATTGGATAGACGGTTGGCAGAGCGCCGTGTCGCTCAACGTCGTGCCTCTCTGGAAGCCACGGCCCCGGACCTTCCTCTGATCTATGACCATCTGTGTCATGAACTGGAAGGCTGCGGGCTGACACTACACGACTTCTGGGAATATGCAGCACAAAGACCGAATTCTGATTATTTTAATCGGTAACAACTTTACCTTCTACACCAACAAACCAACTAAACCAAACAACAACGGCGAACACACTCATCTGTGTTCGCCGTTGTTGTTTGTGTATGTCCGATTTCAAGGAGAATCCTCGACTTTATAGTTTGCCTACGAACGACCGTAGTTACTAAAGCGTGTCACCTATAGCGTGTCATCGCTCCTGGTGACACGGGAGGTATCATGATCCACCTTATCCACGGCACTCACGGCGACTCCTCCTGCACCGGCACCCACTAAACCACCCACGAGGCCCCCAGCTATGGCCCCGATGGGACCTGCCATGGAACCCGCTATGGCTCCGACTGCCACTCCACCGAGTCCGCCCAGCACCGCACCTTTTTCCGTGTCACTGCACGTCTCGTCATCATGAGCAGAGGCGAGAATTTCGTTAGACATATGACTTACTCCTTTTGGATACCAGAGTTTCTGTCGACCAAACAACCTTCCTAATTCTATCTCACTCGCCTCTGTTAAAGAGGCCGCGAAATAAGCTGGTTTTTACCGGGCAGGCGCGCGTCTCAACCTCTGCAGATTCCACACGCTCCAACACGATGCGCAGACGCCACACAGCCACATTGAAGGCCAAAAGGCGCCCTGATAAACGAGCGCCACATTTGCGTGCTACAGGGCCTTTAAACGCGTTTATTCCTACTGTGCCGTTTTTAGCAGCTTATGTGCGATAAGCATATATAATCATTGCCATTTAATCTCTTGTGTTGCTATGATTGTAGGCTAAGTGCCAGCCCTAAACCAGTGGCGCCCGACCGCGAAGTCGTAAGGTAAGGGAGCCAAGATGAAACAAAGTTTAGGTAAGAAGGTAAAGACGTTGGTTGTGTGTGCGGCTGTACGGTTAGCTGTGGTGGGGGCTAAGCCGGTAAAAGCGGATTTAATTGATTTTACAGCCGACGCCGTTGGAGCCAAACCAAATGGATTCATCAGTAACGGTAATACAGGGAATCTAAAGGTGACCATTACTGATACATTGGGAGCTGGCCTGCAAGTAGGAGATTTTGGTGATCAGTCAATTGGAAAAGCATTAGCTGTATTTGATGATGACCAAAGTGGACTGTTGATGGGTTTTTCATCGTTAGCAAACTTTTTAAGCTTAAGTTTTGGAAATGAATGTTCTCGATTTAACTCAGGGCGTCATACGGTGCGCACTTATCGAAGGTCGCGCTGCTGGCCTGTAGGGATGTGCTGATCTTTCGCGCGGTTTATCTCACGGTAGCGGTTCACAGTGCCGGAAATGAAAAAGAGAGTGATAATCAATGCGACAATGATGAATTGATTTTTTAAATGGCGCGGCATACTGCAAGTGTATTTCTAAACAAGGCGACGACGCAGTAGAATGTGCAGCGCTTAGTCACCATTCAACAAAATCAACCGTTTCGACTACTCATGAATTCGGTTGTGCCGCATTTAACTGCTCCAAACCACGCTCCAAGACCTCAACGGCTTTACTGAACCGTTTGCCGTAGCGCTCACTAAACTGCTGCGCCAATTGACGGGCTGTTTCTTCCCGTTTCACAGCAAAGATACTCTTGAGATCGTCGGCCACAACTCCCATCTCCGTTTTCGCGACGGTGAGATAGGATCTCTTATAACCAGAAATGAGTTTTCGTGAGATGAAGGCGCGTGCGCAACCAATGGGAAACTCCGGGCAGATTGAACTCGACTTGACGCGCTTCAAAACCTGCCAATATAATCCTATCAATATAATCTTACTCATCCACTCATATCGAGTGGCATTTTTATCATAACTGTGGGTGACAGCGCTATGTCAGCCTTTATTATGCTAAGCCGGCTTGCCGGGTGGACGTTCCACACGTCCTGCTTTATAGTGGAACCTGCTTCATATCGGAACCCGCAACTCGCAGTGCGCCTGACACCCTCTTCTCTGCGTCGCCTGATTTCAGGGCCATCTGTGCCCATGCTTCCATCCCCTGCCGCCTCGCCTGGATTCTCCACGCCTGCGGTCAGTGTGCCCGCATCTGTGTCCTTTCCATCTCTCACGGGGCCGTTTCCCGTCTTCTTTCCCATTTTCCGAAGCGCCGCGCCGTGCTTTTCCGGCTCCGTGCTACCGATTCACCTCGTCTCGTGGGCTTTTCACCCCGGTGCGAAACCACATCGCGTCCCCGCCACGCCATTGCGCGTCCATCCCTGCCGTCCTTCGCGGACACACGCTTCCATAACACCACGCCGGGCCAGTCCGGCCTGCGCCGATACCGGATGCGTTACCTGATCAAAGACCAACCCGGCGGTTTCGTAACGCCCACGACGAACCCATCAAAACTTGCGTTGCCACCTTGGCCTGCGGTGATTCGTCACCAATGCAGCGGTGCAGGGCGACACAACTCGGAACGAGTCACGCCGACTGCCTTTCCCCAGACGTTCGGCACACCTCGTCAAATAAGGAGCCTGCGATGTTGTCTGACAAAGAAATTAGGCTACCGTGGAGCCACGTAAGAAGAGGTAGCCCCGGCAGCGGCCTGGTGATGCTGTGTGCACTGATGCTCTTGTGCACCACACACGCACAGGCAGCACAGGTCACCGCAACCTGGAACGGTGGAGTGGGGAACTGGAACGACGCCACCAAGTGGAGTGGCGGAGTTGTCCCCAACAACGGCACGCCTGCTGGAACCACCTATAAAGTGCTTCTGGACAACGGTAACGCGACCGTCTCCAATGTCACCCTGAACATCTCCGCCACGATTGACACTCTAACCGTTAGCAGCGGCGACACCCTGGGGCTTAACAACGGAGTATCGCTCACTATCGCCACGGCCAGCACCCTCTCCAACGCCGGCAATATTGCCCTCAACTCAACAGGCAGCACCACCGACTTCAGGATCGCTGGCAATGTAAGCCTGACCGGAGCTGGCACGGTGACGATGAGCAACAACATCAACAACCGCATCCTCGGCAACGCCGGCACCGAACGCCTGACCAACAGCAATACCATCTCAGGAGCCGGACAAATCGGCGCCAACTCCATGCTCTTGACTAACCAGGGCACCATCTTAGCGAACGTGAGCGCTGGCCTGACCATTGACCCCAACGGTGCAACCAGCTTCAACACCGCCACTATACGCGCCGACACTGGCGGCACACTGGCTTTCAACTCCGGCACCATCAACAATACCGGCGGCACCATTCGCGCCAATGCTGGCACCGTCATCCTGAATAACAGCGCCATTGTCACTGGCGGCACAGTAGATGTGGTAGGCGCGGGTGAACTGCGCCTCTCCAGCGGTGGTAGTGTGACCGGCGGCACCCTGACCAACAGCACCACCGGCATCATCCGCTCGCAGGGCAGCACCAACACCATTGGCGGCACCGTCAGCAATCCAGCAGGCGGACAGATCATCCTCGACAGCGGCACCACGCTGAACCTCTCGGGCGGAGCCGGCAACAGCTACTCCAACGTCGGTAAGATTCTCCTCAACTCAACAGGCAGCACCACTGACATGCGGCTTAGTGGCGGTGATGTAAGCCTGACCGGAGCTGGCACGGTGACGATGAGCAACAACATCAACAACCGCATCCTCGGCAACGCCGGCACCGAACGCCTGACCAACAGCAATACCATCTCAGGAGCCGGACAAATCGGCGCCAACTCCATGCTCTTGACTAACCAGGGCACCATCCGCGCCGATCAGGTCAACACGCTGACAATTGACATCACGCCTGCAGCGACTGGCTTCACCACGTCGGGAACGGTGCAGGTCAATACCGGCAGCACGCTGGCGATGGGCAGCGGTGACATCTTCACACAAACCGCCGGCAATGTCATCGTCAACGGCACCCTGACTCTGACGGGCGGCACTACTATGCAACGCTCAGGTGGCACGCTCAATGGCAGCGGCACCGTAGGCGGCCCGGTCAATAGCACCGGCGGCACCGTGGCGCCGGGTAATTCACCCGGCATCCTCTCCACCGGCAATTACACCCAAGCAGCCGGCGGCACACTGGCCATCGAATTAAACAGCGCCACCGTTGGTACCGGTTACGACCAGCTTAACGTCACTGGCGCGGTCAATCTGGCCGGCGCGCTTACCGTGACCTTGACCGGGGGCTTCGTGCCCACTGGTAACACCTCGTTCACCATCATCAACAACGACGGCGCCGACCCGGTGACCGGCACCTTCACCGGAAAGCCCGAGGGCACGGTCTTCACCAGCGGCTCCAGTGCCTTCCGCATTAGTTATGTCGGAGGCGACGGCAACGATGTCGTGCTTAAGTCGCAGCCGCTGATTACCATCAGCGACGTACCACTCGCAGAGGGCAACAGCGCCACGACGAACTTTGTCTTCACCGTCAGCCTGTCGGCGGCCAGCAACCTACCCATCACAGTGCAATACGCCACCGCTAACGGCACGGCAGCGGCGGGCAGTGACTACACGGCTTTGCCGCTGACCACCCTGACCATCGCGGCAGGCGCGACTTCGGGCACCATCACCGTCGCGGTCAACGGCGACACAACCTACGAGGCCAACGAAACCTTCTTCGTCAATCTCTCCAACGCCACCAACGCAACGATTGCCGATGCTCAGGGACTGGGCACCATCACCAACGACGATCCCCTACCCTCCATCAGCATCAACAACGTGAGCGTGGTCGAGGGCAACAGCGGCACCAAGCCCCTCGCGTTCACGGTCAGCCTGTCCAACCCCAGCAGTCAGGCCATCACAGTGCAATACGCCACCGCTAACGGCACGGCAGCGGCGGGCAGTGACTACACGGCTTTGCCGCTGACCACCCTGACCATCGCGGCAGGCGCGACTTCGGGCACCATCACCGTCACCATCACCGGTGATACCACCTACGAAGCCGACGAAACTTTCTTCGTCAACCTGACGACTCCGGTCAATGCCACTATCACGGATGCGCAGGGACAGGGCACCATTACCAACGACGACACGGCTCCCACGCTGACGATCAACGATGTGACTGTGACTGAAGGCAACTCCGGCACGACCAACGCTACCTTCACGGTAACCCTGTCCGCCGCCAGCGGTCTGGTCACCACGGTGAACTATGCCACCGCCAACGGCACCGCCACGGCGGGCAGTGACTATGTGGCGACCAGCGGCACCAAGACGATTGCAGTGGGAGCAACTTCGGGGACCATCGTCGTGCCAATCAATGGCGACACCACTATCGAGGCCAACGAAACTTTCTTCGTCAACCTGACGACTCCGGTCAATGCCACTATCGCGGATGCGCAGGGACAGGGCACCATTACCAACGACGACTTTGTGAGAGTCTTCATCAACGATGTCACGATGAACGAAGGCGACAGCGGCGCCACCAATGTCTTCTTCACCATCAGTCTGTCCGCTCCGGCAGTCTTCCCGGTGACGGTCACTTACACCACTGCCAACGGCACCGCCACGGCGGGTAGCGACTACACCACCACCTCCTCCAGCGTGACCTTCAACGCCGGCGAGAAGAGTAAGGCCGTCGCCATCCCGGTGCTGGGCGATACGGTGTTCGAAGGCAATGAAACCTTCCTGGTTAACCTGACCAGCCCGACCAACGGCATCATCTCCGATGCGCAAGGCGTTTGCACAATCATTGAGGACGATCCGTCTGCCTGAGCGCCATCGCGGTCTACTGTGACATAAAACGGCGGCTTCCTTGCGGGGAAGCCGCCGTTTTATGTCGATCGGCCTGAATTGTCTTCAGCGGCGTTCTCACTCTCCACGGATGGCTCCAGTTTCTATATAGCCCCATCCACTTTCTGTGCAGATCCTTCCAGTTTCTATGCAGATAGCTCTTACTTTTCTTCTGGTAGAAGCGGCCATTTAGTCCATAAGTCCTGCAGCCCCAGCGATGTAATGTCCATTCGATTGTTCAGAGAGGTTCCCATTTTACTTAGGTTTCACGGCTGCGATGCCTTAAGAGAGGCTATTTTCCGCAGTGAAACTCCTCATCTCACCCCCAGCACTAACACTTACGATTGGCTGGGCAGCGTCATTTGCTTCAGGGAAGGAAACCCAGTTGGTGCCCATCTCAAGAGCTTGAAATCATTTAAGGCATGCTGTGGGTTGTGGTGGCACGCTGGTTGGGTTCACAACCGTTATACCTTCACCAGAATAGCGGTTGAAGGCGGCAGTATTAAAAGTCAGCAAATGCCTCAATGAGCTGTGCAGATTTGGGTTTTCGAGAACCTCTCCCTACTCTGCCATTTTCGGTTTGCTGAGCACAGACCTCTTTCTCATAGACCATTCTCGAAATCTTTTCTCGATTGAGTCCCGGAATACACAGGGCTAACGCATGAAATTACATAGTAATAACGAAACACGCATTAAATAATCCGTTGATCATGATCCCGAAAATCATTATGGATGTTAATATACGTTACTTATTACCACGGCGTAATATCACGCGTTGGCCCTGCCGGAATACAAGCTTCGAGAATAGCCAAAAGAGGATCGGTGAACTGAGATTTGCGCGGAGGAAATTTGTGCGGAGCGGGAAAACATCCGCAGAGCGCCGACATGTGCGACCTGCGGCGATTGTTATTGTTGCAAAGGTGTCCAGATGATTGTTGTCGTATATGGGGAATTGATTCCACTCATTAATACATATTCAACGTGGGCATTTTCACGCTTGTAAAGTGAGCCGATTCCATTCCCCACATGTGTAATCAATCATCTGGACACCTTTGATTGTTGAGGGTAAAAACTGCGATTTCGGTTCGCTTTGATATAGAGATCAATCAGAGCCTTATAATCATACTGCTGGTTACTCATTCGTTCATGCTCCCTTATCCATTTGACACTATATTGTTCTTGTCGTGAACCTGACCCAACGGGGCTTATATCAACTTGGCGATTGCCAAAGAAATTGCCAGTTGTAGTATGAGCCTTCAGTCTTACTTTACACTCAATCCAGTGAAAGTCTCATTACAAGAGTTTCTCCAAGATGGCTCATTCGGTGCCATCAAATTAGATGCAAGCCGTAAAGCTGTTGAACAGGCTATTGACTTGCCGCCTGATTGGGACGCTGGCGCCCAGCACCCGCACACAGCAAGTATTTGGAAATATGGTGACCTCGAGTTCCACTTCGAGAATGACATGCTGACGATGATTTTTATGGATGATTTCGATGTGCCGCACGGAGGACGGCAAATAAATGTCGCTCCGTGGATAATTAACAAGCAGCTAACCAGTTCCCAAGCGGAGCAACGTTTAACAACAGCACGTGTAAGCTACAGGCAAAAACCATTTCCCTATGCTGAAAACGGTCTGCATATAACAACAAGTGCTGGAACAGTGCTGGCCTTCTCTGCTGAAGGTAAAGATCCACCAACGCTGCACGCGCTTTTCTGTCGCAGCACCTATTGAAAAATGCGGATTGAGTCAGGTTGAAGTTGATTTGAGGCAAGGATAATAAGGTTTTGACGACACCAAAAATTACCAGGAGCGCCATGATAAACGTCTTGGCTTGACTGAAAATAATTATGAGATAACCCTGATTGCCACCAGATATACTCAGTGGCTATTATAACGCCGCAGTTCGGGCGTAATAGTCAAAGGAGAGTCTCATGGAAAGATACAAGACGATCTGGCCGGGACTGCTGGCGCTACTATGCGCACTGTCCCTGCCCCTGGGCACCGTCCACGCTGCAACGCTCACTTACACCGGCAATGCCTTTTACGCCGATGGTGCCTGCCCCGAGGTGGTGCCTGGTTCTGCCACGGACTGGAATGATGGACGCAACTGGGGCACGGTCTGCGGTGGAGGCCCGATTCCCGGAATCAACGACACAGTAATCATGGGCCTTGATTCTCATGGCGTTAAGTCTCAGATCGCCCCGCCAAATACCACCGTGGCAAATCTGACCTTGAAAGACGATGCCGATCTCATTGGAAGGGGCAACCTCACGGTCACAGACACTCTCAACTGGACAGAAAGCGGCAATGCCGGTCTAATAGAATCAAACATCACTATCCCCCCTGGAGGGCTCTTCACAATAGTAGGGGATGCGCCGCGAACCTTTGCTGGCAGCACTCTCACCAATCGCGGCACCGTTGTCTGGTCGGGCGGCCAACTTATGATAACGGCCCGCCTTAATAGTGCCGGCACGGACTATGAGCCGACACAAATTTTTAACTTCGGCACCTTTCGCATGACAGTAAAGGGAGGAACATCCGCAGGAGCCAATATGGTTGTTACGGGCAACGGCACGGCAGAACGTGTCTTCTCCAACAGCGGCATCCTTGAAGCCAATCCTGGCACCGGACAAACCATCTATATTCAACGTCTGAAATTCAGTAACAACAATGTGGTGGACGTGAAAAGTGGGGGCCTCGACATTGATTCTCAGGGACTCACCGGCAACCACAGCGGCACGTTCCAGACGGCGGCAGGCACCGTATTTTCGATGCACAACGACAGCGCTGGCGTGCAAGGTTTGCAAACTTTTGCTGACACTGTGCGTTTTGTTGGTGCTGGTCAATCAATTCTGGCAAACACGGCACTGGCTGGCACGCTCACGGCGGGCACTGCGGCAGGAACAGCGGGCAAATTGCTTTTGACCTTAGGCTTACACGCACCCACCAGCCTAAAATTAAAAACGTTCAATACCAGCCTGATTGAAATCGGCACTCGCGATGTCGGTGGCGGTGGCACCAGTGTCACTGGCGGCACCTGGACAATCACGCCCAACAGCAACGTCCATTTCAACAGCACCAGCGCCGTCCAATTTGTTGCCACCCAATTGGATAATCAGGGCATACTGACGATTAAGGGCAACGGCCTAACTTTGGGAGATAATACCACCTGTGTCAACAACGGCACCATGAACTGGACTCAGGGTGACATCATCGCCCAAGGCACAGCTAACTTCAGCAATCTCGGCACCTTCAATGCTAACAGTGCGGCCACTTTTATAGGTCAGTTTCGTAATGGTGGCATCGTCAATCTCGGCACAGCAACGACCGCCAGAAAGTTCAACCTGAGCGGCTCCTTCACCCAAACTTCTGCGGGCCGCATCAACTTCAAAATTGGCGGCACGGCGGCGGGCAGCCAGTTTGATCAACTGGTGGTTAATGGTGGTGATCTGACTCTGGCCGGTGCTGTTGGCGTGACGGCTCTGAATAACTATGTGCCGCCAGCGGGCTCTAATTTCCTTTTGATTGACCGCACAGCGAGCGATCCGACTGTCGGCACTTTCAGCGGATTACCACAGGGCGGCACGCTCATCGCCGGCAGCCAAGGATTCATTGCCGATTACACCAAGGGCTTTGCGTTACACAACATTCCGCTATTGAGCATCAGCGGTCCATCGGCTGCCATCACTGAAGGCAACAGCAGCGCTGTCAACGCAACGTTCACCATCACACTATCCAAGTTCAGCACGCAGCAGATTACGGTGAACTATACCACCCTTAACAGCACGGCTCTTGCCGGAGCAGATTACACCAAAACTTCCGGCACCCTGAGCTTTGCTGCCGGACAGACCAGCAAAACTGTTATGGTTCCTATTTTGGGCGACACTGCCGATGAAGCCGATGAGACCTTCAAACTGCAGCTTTCGGCTCCTTCCAATGCGGCTTTAGGAGCAAGCTTCTCTGCAACTGCGACCATTACTGATGATGATGCGACGCCTACTGTAGTGGTGAGTGATGCTCTGAGCACCTACGAAGGCAGCAGCAGTGCGCCGGGAACCGCCACCTTCAATATCCTGCTCTCACAGCCCAGCGGCCGAACAGTGACGGTGAACTATCTCACCGTAGACAACACCGCCAAAGCCGGAGAAGATTACAGTGTAAAAAGCGGCAGCGTGACCTTTGTTCCCGATGCAACTACCGGTGTCACTCCCACGCGCAAAAGCATCGTTGTTACCTACATCGGCGACAGCAAGCCAGAGCTCAATGAGCCGTTCTTCCTTGACATCAAAACACCAATCAATGCCACTGTTGCTGATGGTCGAGGTGTGGTCTACATTCGCAACGATGATGGGCCCCAGATCTTCATTGACGATGCCCCTGCTGTCTTTGAAGGCAACAGCGGCACGGTTGAGCAGAGCTTTACAGTTCGCCTTTCGGCTGCGTCCACAGATATAGTGACAGTAGATTGGACTACAGCTAATAACACGGCTGTTGCTGGCAGCGATTACACCGCAGCCAGTGGTCGCCTGAGCTTTTTGCCCGGTGCTCCGTTAAGTCAGACCATCAAAGTGTTGGTCAAAGGAGATACGGTGGTCGAGCCAACAGAGACTTATCGCGTGAAGCTCTCGCGCCCTGTCTATGCCACACTTGGAGATAGCAGTGCTGTGGCTTACATCCGTAATGATGACAAAGCTCCTACAGCCAGTCCTTCTGAATAAAATCTTCACTGTCACTTGTTCTTTTGAGCTAGGAAGAAGCACCTCAAGGGGCGAATGACACAAATAAACCTCCCATGAACCGAACCTCTCTGCTTTAGTTGCCACTAAGATAGTGGCAACTAAAGCAGAGAGGTTCGATTGCACATCAAAGCCACTTGTCGCCTCACTGTTTTAGCGTTTTATAGATTGGGCGTGAAATACGACATTGACTCGTGCCCTCTTGATGAGATGAATGAGCGAAACTCCACTGACAGACTGAGGAGAGGTGATTTTATGGCAAATGATATGGATTTTGATGCTTTAGCTCAAAAGGCAATTCAGTCCAATGGCGCGATCGAAGACCTTAATGCACTTTATGCACGCGCCTTCGCTCTTTCCCAATGGCATTTTATCGCTCGCGGCGAATTGCCCCATGTTAATCCGTATATCGCCTCCAACGCAGAATTTGCAAGTGGACAGCCTATGGTCAGAGCGTTTACAGGTACAGAACGCTTAATGCGTTTTGCCAGAGAAAACAACCTGACTAATGCCGCCGGAGAAGCGGCGATGCTGAGTATTCCTACGGATAACATTGTTGATTATCTGGAACAATTCATTGCTGAAGGTGTTCATGGCATCTGGTTTAATTCCGATAGCGGCAGCGACGGCTTTTTCGTGCCACTCCAACAGCTTCGCCCGATTCAAGACCATCTTCAAAGACTAAATCTCATAGCGCGTAATACGCCGAAAAAAGCGGTGGAAACAGTAATCATTAGCGTGAAAGATGGATTGATGCTGCCGTCCGGCTTCATCGCGCCGGCTTCTTATAGCTGTCACTTCTTTTGCCGTGTGCCCTCCGATTGGGTGGAAGGCGAACACATAAAGGAAAATTATCTGGAAAAAATCTATCAAAAAGTCTATGGCGAAACGTGGCGTTCGGGAAACAGCGACGGGTCATATTATGTGGTGCAGGATTCTTACTCTAAGGTTTTTTCGCCCGACACGGTAAAAAGCACCCAATGGAGCGGCACCGTCAATGATACGGAGAATCATTTCTGGTTTTACATCGTTTCCGAAAATGGCGAAGTGAGAAATGTTACGGCAGAGGAATTTCAGGCCGATGTTGATTCCGCGTTTGAATCGACCAGCTCTGAAACCGGCGACGCGCCTCCTAAATCTGAGGCTTTCTCTCAAGATGCAACGCCCGTTGAAACTGCGGATTCATACTTCAGCCTGTTTCAGCAGGGAACGGTCAAACCCGATACCTCACTGATACCCATTTTAAAGGCTATTGCTCCGCTGCTGGCCGATTACATGGGCTCAGGCGAATTTACCGAATCGTTCTCGCCCGGCACCGATGAAAGGGATATGAGCGATTTGGTGGAAGAGTTGGTGAGCAACGCGCACGGCCCCTGTCTCAAATATAAAAGCTACACCTTTCGCCGCTTTGGAACAGAGCCGCCCCTCGAATTTAGAACGCTTGGCAGTAATCGCCTGAAGCATGTTCACACCAACCAAAGACTCATCGTTAATTTTACGTTGAGTAAAAACCCGGCAGATTCAGTGACCAAACTCATTGTTAAAATCTTAGGGCTGCAAAGTGAGGTTGACAGATTGCGCCATTCAGTCCAACCGGCACTGGAAAATTGCGCATTTAAGGTTATTCTCGAAAGCAAAGGCGAACCGCTGCCCGAATCCAGAAAGCTGCTTGAGGATTAAGCCCTTATGATTGGGTCTTGAGCGTTGTGGCCCCAAACACAGGCTTCGCGTCAGGGCAAGCGATAAGGACTGCTATTCAACTGCGTTCTGGCCGTGCATTTGTTTGTAAACTCCCTTTTGCCGGTTCTCCGGCAAGGGTGGTATCCATCAAGAAGGCGCCGGGTATTTCATACCCGGCGCCTTCTTGAGTTCGCTAATTGTTCTCAGTGGAAAAGGTTTGGAAGGGAAGTGCGATATTTTGCCTTGTGTTGCCGTTATGGGGCTCACACAAGGCAAAATGTCAGTGCGCGTCAACGAAGGCTACTTAAACACTCTCAAGTTTTCTACCCAAGGACAGGCCCGACCAGCAAAGTTGTTATCTGAAAAAGCGCTGTATAATCCTTATTATGGCTGCGCATGGTTCGGGGAATCTATGATGAACGTGTTCCCATTTCCGGGGCAGCAAAGATCGCCTAAAAATTCTTTCTTTCAGCCGCACATGGCTAAGCGGCAATAACGCTCTGGGCTTTATATAGAGCCGGGTGCCAGACCAAAAGCGAGGCAAAGGAGTATCCGATGACATGTTGGATGAAACGTTGGGTGCCGTTAGTATGCGCTATCATGCTGCACAGCATCGGGATGGCGCACGCTCAAGACAATATGAACTCGCGCGCGAAGGAAGACCTCAACGCTTTTATCAAAAAGGTCGAAGAAAGCGACACGCTTTTCAACCAGAAGAAATACGCCGAAGCCACGTCCGCGCTCGCGGCCGCCCATGACTTGTATCAGCGTGCTGAGCGGCGCGATTCTAACGTCAGCTCTCTTAAAATTACAATCAAGCCTCAAACCTTTTCAGCCCTGCGTTTCTACGGCTATATCACGGGCCCGGATGGCAGCCTGCGAGGCGAGATGTCGGACACGATTACGGAAACCGCCGCAGTTCTCCACAATGCCGCCGTTGTGATGTGGCGGGATGCCAGCATTCTCAGCAATGCGGACAAGGGGCCTCTATCTTACGCATTTTCCGATCCACCGATGGACGAGTTGACGGAGGAGCGACTTCTGTCTGCTGCGGAGGAACTCTACGGACCGATTCGGAGGGCCGAGTTGCCGGTGCCCGATAGAGAATGGCGCGATCTGGTGCTGGCAGGGCGTCACGCGCAACTCATCATAGAACACTTGCTTCAAAAGTATCCTGAATGGCGAAGCACCAAGATCAATTGGATAGGCCAACCAACGGGCGACGAGGTGCTGGCTGATATCAAGAAGAAACTGGCCGAGGCCGAACCGGAATACCAAAAGCTGGTTGCCGATTTCGAGAAAGCCGAGCCCACCGGAGTCGCCACAGCCATAAACGAAGAAGTGGCCACCTTGAACAGTGCCCTCACCGATGTCAAACGCAACGGCTGGCTCGATTGGTTCATGGCGCGCGACTTGTATCTCTCCAAAGACTATCTGACCAAACGGCGTCAACGCTTCCTCTATCTCTACACCGCAGAGGGAAAACCTCTGCCGTCTGACAAATTGAAGCCCATTGAAGACAAAATCGCTGAACTGAAGAACGCCATTGACCAGAATGCACCGCGTTGGCGATTCCCTACCGGCAAGCCGCACAACGCTGACATCGAAACGCGTGTCAAGAACGCGATAAAATCGGCATTTCCTGGAGCGACTATCCTCAAGACGGCGCTGGACGACACCAGTTGGACGATCAGGAAAAACGACCTTGGGCTACCCCGCTACCGCACACGCGATGTGCTGGTTTTGCTCAAAATTCCAGGCCAGAAGTGGCCATGGCTCATTCTCGGTCCCTACGAACAGGATTATGCCGGGGGCGGCACTTACAATCCGGCTGGCACGTTTAACCGGTATTCACAAGCCCGCATTCAGACCGCACAATGACAAATCACGGTGAACGGCTGCAAAGCTCAAACATCATCGCAGCAAAAGCTCACCAACATCAGAACACCAATTTGATAGAGGCCACGCCCCGAGAGATGGAGCAACACACTATGCAGAACATTTCAGAAATCGGCATTAAAGGCAGTACTCTTAGCTGCTCACAAGGCAAAATCCGCCAGTGTTTTTCTATCGAGCCTCAAATCATTGCCTTTACTTGCCTTTTCTGCGGATTCATTTAGAGCTTACGCTAAGCCGGTGCAGATATTATAGATGTAGATATTTCATCTCACGAGGAAAACGATTATGAGAGCTGTTGTTGCCACGGCCCTTGCGGGCGCCTTAGCCGGAACATCGGCATTTGCCGCACCGCCTCAGCCATCGCCGATGAAAGGGCCAGGAGACAGAACAGCCGAAAAGCCAAACATCATTTTTGTGCTGGCCGATGATCTGGGCCTTGATGGCGTAAGTTGCTATGGCGCCGACACCTATAAAACCCCGAACATTGATGCGTTGGCAAGCTCAGGCACGCGTTTTCAAACCTGTTATGCCGCACCGCTATGCGGGCCCTCACGCTGCCTGTTGATCACCGGACGTTATGCTTTTCGCACCGGCGGCCTGACCAACCAATCATGGCGCCCCAGCGGGCCGGGTGCTAAAGCGGCTGACGAAATTTCCATCGCTAAACTGCTCAAAAGCCGCGGCTATGCCACTGGTCAATCCGGCAAATGGCGTCAGGTTGGCGAGACGCCGGCCGACTGGGGTTTTGACGAATACCTCACTGATAGAACTGCCGGGGGTTGGTATTGGGAGAAAACTGTCAATAAAAATGGCCGGGAGACGCTACTCCCACCCGGCACCTACGCACCGGACGTGGCACAACAATTTGCGGTTGATTTTATGCGCCGTCACAAAGAAGGGCCGTTTTTCCTTTACTATGCGATGCATCTGGTGCACGGCCCCATTTTGCGCACGCCCGACACCAAAGCCGGACAGAGAAACCTGTATGCCGATAACATCGCCTATATGGATAAGCAGGTTGGCGCCTTGGTGGGGGAAGTCGAAAAGCAGGGCTTACGTCAGAAGACACTCATCATCTTCGCCGGGGATAACGGCACAGCACTTACTTATCCCAGCACCGTCGGCGGACGCATGATTAATGGCAAAAAAGCCAGCATGTTGGAAGGTGGCTCTCGTGTTCCTTTCATCGCCAGTTGGCCGGGCACCACACCGGCGGGCAAGGTGTCGCAGGACATCATCAGCTTTGCCGACCCTTATGCTTCGTTTGCCGAACTGGCAGGTGCTCCATTGCCGGAGGGCGTGAAGATTGACGGCCACAGCTTTGCGCCGCAACTCCGTGGTGAGCCGGGCACGCCGCGAGAATGGGCCTATGTTCAACTGGGCAACCGTTGGTTCGTGCGTGAAGCCGGCTTTAAAATGAATGAACAACGTGATCTCTTTGACATGAGCGACGCCCCGTTTACGGAAAAGCTCATTGTTCCCGCCAACGATACACCAGATAGCAACGCGGCACGAACGCGCCTTACCACCGTGTTAGACGAACTCGGCCCTGCCACGGGAAAGACTGACAGTGCAACAGGAAAGCAACGCAAGAACGCAGCAAAGGGACGTAAACAGGCAGCCCGACCTCTTGGCAATGCAGGACAACTCCGTCCTGCTCTCTTTAAGCAGCGCGATATTAATGGTGATGGCAGGCTGTCGCGTCAGGAATTTGCAGCCACTCTCCCTAACAAACAAGCTGCCGCAAAACGCTTCACAATCTTCGATACCAATAAAGACGGTTTTCTCAGCGAGCAGGAATTTATAGCACGAGGCGGCAACGCTCAATAAGCAACACGAATTCACAGAGGAGCAAAACAACCCGTAAAGTCTGATAAAAACAATGGCCTACACGTCTCCGGCAATTAGCCTGGGGTTTTGCCTTGTGTTGCTGCAAATTGGACAGTTCGGCATCTTTTTGGCACTAACTGCGCGCAATCAAAATGTAGGGGTTATCATGGCGTATTTGCACTTTCCCTTGTCCTTGCACCCTTCGCGCCCTAAAACACAGAGCGTGAAGGCCGTTGCGAAACCGTCGTTAAAGAAACCGTCACGTCTCGTTGCCATGCGCGACTGTCTTGATACAACCACTACTGTCTGTAGTCTGGCCTGTAACTACATTAAGCTACAGGCTTATGCCAAAAAGACGGGCGAACACAACTGGCCCGATTAACTGCGATAAGAGAAATGCCCCGGCGAATTCGCCGGGGCATTTCTCTTATCGGCTGCACTGTTGCTTTGTATAAGCACTCACAAGGCAAAACTCATTTCGGCAGAGCGAGAAACGAGCGCAGTGGAGGACTCTTAGATGTCTCCACTGCGCTCAACGTGACAAAAGAAAACAGGACAGACGCCCCATACTTCTGGCGCCTGCCCTGCTATATAAAGCGGCGATACCTCTCAAGCTAACAATCATACTCCATCGCCGCATTTTTCTGAAAAGTGCATATCTCGTGCCGTCTAAAGTGACTTTATTTGATTTATTGAAACCATTGTGACACGTCAGAAATGCTCAGCAGCGATTGCAAAGTCTCGCCGGCTACTTTTTAATCTTCGTTAGCGATCTTCAAAAGAAAGTCCGCATGACATGCTTCTCCTTCCCGGCAATAGCACGCCAAGTTCTTGCCCTTAAGTTCCCGTTTAGCGGCTGCGACAAGCTCGGGGTGCTGCTGTAAATGCAGCTTATAGGCTTCTACAGCAGCAAAGCGGTGATAAGAATCGAAGCGAGCTGTGGGCGACAAAACATACGGATTTCCCCAGCGAGACGGACGGCCAACATATACACAAGGCAAACCATTGCGTGCGCGGCTCAAAGCCTGAAGATTGAACCCTTTAATACGTCTACATTGAAGGCGAATCGGCTTAACTTCCTCCATGCTTTGTTCCTTTCATAAGCTTATAATGGCATTTTGCCTTGTGTCCTGAGAAGTTTCGTTGTTAAAGGTGAACTGCCTCGAAAACGAAAATTTCAGTGTATATTGCCAACACTTTGCAACTTTTGCTTAATCGCTTACCATCCGCACCAGCATGAGTGTGTTAGGATTACGATAATTTGGTTCGCTTTGAGGCAGCACCATGAAACGACTTTCTCGCTCTGGTTTCATCGTCGTATGCTGTGCAATTCTGGCTTTAAACCCTGCCAGATTCCTGCCGGTGGCCCATGCTGCCTCCGTCTCGGGGTTCTGGACTGCTCCGTTCAGTGCTGTAAGGCACTTTTTCGGCTTGACAACGCCCACACATTCACCACACGCAAAACTGGCGTATCTGGCGCAATTGCCGGGAAAGATTGCCAATCGGGTGTCCACGCGTGCAACCTTTACCGTGAACCTGACAACCGATCAAGGCGACGCGGTGAGCGGCAACGGCGTTTGCGATGTCGATGCGACCACAACTGGTAACCAATGCACACTGCGAGCCGCCATTCAAGAGGCCAATGCTACAAGTGGTACTGATACTATCAACTTCGCAATTCCGGCAGCCGGTGGCGCGCCACAGGTCATTCAGGCCTTCTCACCTTTACCCTCCATCACCCAACCCGTGACAATTGATGGCTATTCACAAACAGGCGCGACAGCTAACACCAATGCAACCGGTGCCCTAAACACAGTGCTCACCATTGTCATTGATGGTGGAGGTAGCAGTGGTAACATCAATGGTCTGGTTATCAATGACGCCCCGAACAGCATTATCAAGGGATTGAATATTCGCAACTTTAGCGGCAATGGTGTTCTCATTACCGGTTTATTTGCTACGGCTAACAAGGTCGAAGGCTGTTTCATCGGCACCAACACCACAGGTAGCGCCATTGTGACCAATGGCATTAATGGCGTCTTTTTAGATGATGTCAGCGGCAATTTCGTGGGTGGCACGACCGCCGCCGCACGCAACCTGATTTCCGGGAATACCTCCAATGGCGTTTTGATTCAAGGCACCGGAGCCAATAATAATCGTGTGCAGGGAAACCTCATTGGCACCAATGCGACGGGCACGGCGGCGCTGGCCAACGGCGGTATCGGCATTTCGATGAGTTCTGCGGTTGGCAATACCATCGGCGGCGCCACAGCAGCACTGGGCAACATCGTTTCCGGCAACAGCGGCGTTGGTGTTAGCATCGTGGGCAGTGGTGTGGCCAATGCTACGGGCAATTTGGTGCAAAGCAACACCATTGGCCTCAACGCCGCAAAAACCGCCAAAGTGCCCAATCAATCCGGGATTTCTATCAGCAGCATCAGTAACAACACAGTGCAAAGTAACACGATTTCCGGCAACACGAATGCCGGCGTAACCGTGTTGCAAAATACCGCAGCCGGCGCCGATCTCAACATCATCAAAAGCAATGACATCGGCACCAACGATGTCGGTGCTGCCAATTTAGGCAATGGTGGTGATGGAATTTTCTTGGCAGGCGATGGCAATCAGGTTCTCAGCAATACCATCATTGGCAACGGCGGCAATGGGCTCAATTTATTTCAGGCGTTAAACACTACAATTCAGGGCAACAACCTCGGTTTTATTGGCCAGGGCAATGCCGCTGCCGGTGTTCTCCTCAGCAACGGTGCAAAAAACAATATCATTGGTGGCAATAAAACCGATACTGACCCCGGCCCGGAAGGCAATCTCATCGCCGGGAATGCCGTTGGCGTCAATGTTTTCTCCGGCGCCAGCGATGCAATCGCGAATACCATTCGTGGCAACACCATTGAAGCAAATACCGGCCTTGGCATTGATCTGCGCTTGTTATCCGAAGGTGCCAATACGCCAACGCCTAACGACACCGACGACACCGACACCGGTAACAACAACCTGCAGAATTTCCCGGTTATCACGAACGTGAGTGCCACACAAATTACCGGCACTCTGAACAGCACACCGAATACGAATTTTGCGCTGGATTTTTATGATAATGCGGCTGCCGATTCTTCGGGCTTTGGCGAAGGTGAAACTGGCCTGGGATCAGTTACAGTGACTACAAATGCCAGTGGAGATGTGAATTTTAATTTCACACCTTCTACAGCACCAACTGGTGAAGTCAGTGTTACGGCAACTAACCTCACGACCGGCGACACCAGCGAATTTTCGCGAGTCATCCGCACTTCGCAGAACTTCGTCGTGGATACCATTTCCGATGCTAATGCCACAGCCTGCACTGCCACCGGAGGCGACTGCTCACTGCGCGGCGCGATCAACAACGCCAATGCGGATGCAGGCGCCGATACAATTAGCTTCAACATCCCCGGCGCAGGCGTGCATACCATCGCGCCTACTACGCCGCTGCCAACCATCACCAATCCGGTCACGATTGACGGCTACACGCAAACCGGCAGCAGCGCCAACACGCTGGCCGTGGGCGATAATGCGGTGCTGCTGATTGAACTGAACGGCGCGGGCGCGGCAGGGCCAGCCGCTTTGAATCTGACTTCTGATAATTGCGTGATCAAGGGTCTGATCATCAACCGCAGCCCCGGGGATGGACGATTCCCCAGCGGCGGAATTTTGATGACTGATAGCGATAACAACGTGGTTGAGGGTTGTTTCATCGGCACGAATGCCACCGGAACGACGGCGCTACCCAATGCTTTTAATGGCATCCTTATTTCTAACAGCACCAACAACCGCATTGGCGGCACCGCACCCGCACAACGCAACATCATCTCCGGCAACAGCGGGAGCGGCGTGGTGTTGTTTAACAGTTCAAATAACAATCTGGTGCAAGGCAATTACATAGGCGTTGATAAAACCGGAAATTTGCGGCTGAGTAATAGCACAGGTGTATCAATCAGCTCACAGTCCGCTAATAATTTCATTGGTGGCGCTACAGTAGCGGCACGTAATGTTATTTCCGGCAATACCGCAGCCGGTGTAGACATAGGCCGTGGTTGCTCGACGTGCAACGGCACAATAAACAACTCCATCCAGGGAAACTTTATTGGAGTCGGCGCGGATGCCACCACAGCGTTGGGTAACAGCAGCCAGGGAGTTTTGTTAGGCGGCGTGAGCGAAAATACGATAGGTGGCAGCGGCGCGGGCCAGGGTAATGTCATAGCCTTTAACGGTGCTGCCGGCGTGGAAATAACAGCCAATTTCCAAGCCGGCAACACCGGCAACGCTATTCGCGCCAACCGTATCTTCTCCAACGGTGGCATAGGCATTGACTTAGTCAACAGCGATAGTAGCAGGCCTGGCGTTAACCCCAATGACACAGGTGATGGAGACACTGGCGGCAATAACTTCCAAAATTTCCCGGTGATTACCAGCGTAACACAGAGCGGCGGCAATACCATCGTGAGCGCTACACTAAATAGCGCACCTGGCACTTACGCCATTGATTTGTTCTCCAATACTGCCGCCGACCCGTCTGGCAATGGCGAAGGCGAAACTTTTTTGGCCACGCAAAATGTGACGGTGCCCGCAGGTGGGAATGTCGCGTTCAGTTTCACGCGCACCGGCACCATCAATAGCTTCTTCACTATGACAGCCACACGCACCGTGGCGCCACTGGACACCAGCGAATTCTCCAACGCAATACGAGCCAGCAGCGGCCCGGCTGTCACATCGTTCACGCCGACCAGCGGCCCGCGTGGCACAATTGTGACGATTACCGGCACAGGATTTACGGGTGCGACGGCAGTGGAATTTGGCGGCAATAACACCACTAATTTCACCGTCAACTCCGCGACACAAATCACTGCCACTGTGCCGGCCACTGCCGTTACTGGCCCAATTCGCGTTACCACTCCGGCGGGTGCCGGAGTTTCGGCCACGAATTTCACAGTTACGGCGGGTTATGTTGTCACTAACACCAACGATACCAACGCGGGCAGCCTGCGCGAGGGAATCAACTTCGCCAATAACGCGTTCGGTAACGCCACGCCACCAACGACGATCAGTTTCAACATTCCCGGCACCGGGCCGTTCATCATCAGACCCAGTTCAGGACTGACCATTACTGCTAATGGTACGGTTATCAATGGCTACAGCCAGCCGGGCGCCCGCGCCAACACGCAGGCAACGGGCAGCAATGCCGTGCTGAACGTGGTGCTCAATGGCGTTAACAATACCACGTCCCAGGATGGCCTGATTATCAGCGCGGCGAACTGCCTGGTCAAAGGCTTAGTCATCAATGGTTTTCTTGGCAACGTGGGTAGCAGTGGCAAATCTGGTCTGATTCTTAATGGCTCCACCGCAACCGGCAATCGTATTGAAGGCTGCTATCTTGGCACCGACGCAACCGGTGCTACGGCAGCGCCCAACTGGTTTGGACTCACGCTCATAGGCGGCGCGCAAAACAACACCATTGGCGGCTCTGCCCCGGCGCAACGCAACCTCATTTCCGGTAACAACGGCACTGGAGTTCTCTTCAATGGGGGCGGCAGCGGCACCAACAATAATGTGATTCAGGGCAACTACATCGGCACCGATGCAAGTGGCACGCGGGCAATAACACCCAATTGCGCCGGAATTATCCTCGTTTTCAATCCGCTCCAGAACAATCGCATTATTGGCAACCTGATCTCCGGCCATGGACGTGAAGGTTTGAATATTACTCAGGTTGGCGGTAACATTGTGCAGGGCAATCTCATTGGCACCGACGTTAACGGCACGGCGGCGCTGGGCAACGGCAACGGCGGGTTATTAATAAGCGACTCGCCCAACAACCAAATTGGCGGCACCACAGCAGCTACCCATAACATCATTTCCGGCAATACCGGAAATGGCATCGTTCTCACCGGAGCCAGCGCGACCGGCAATATCCTGCAAGGCAACCTGATCGGGCTGGATTCTGCCGCCAATCAGTTTGTCGGCAACACTTTGAACGGCATCCTGATTGATAACGGCGCCAGCAATAACGTGATCGGCGGCATCGTGGCTGGAGAAGGCAATCTCATCTACTCCAGCGGTCAGGATGGCGTGCGTGTTGTCGGAGGCACCGGCAACAGCATTCGCGGCAACAAGATTTTCGGCAACACGCAGTTGGGCATTGATCTGGGCACTGATGGCCCAACACCCAACGATTCGCAAGACCCGGACACCGGTGCCAATAACCTGCAAAATGCCCCGGTCATCACCACAGCACAGGGCACTGCCAGCGCCACAACCTTCCAGGGAACATTGAACTCACTGCCCGGCACACAGTTCGCCATTGACTTTTATCGCACTTCGAACCCCGGTTCAGGAGGCTTCGGTGAAGGTGAAGAATTTTTGGGAAGCATCACGGCCCCAACAACTGATGCAAGCGGTAATACAAATTTCACCTTTACGCACAATGGTGTTATTGCCGATTTTGTGACCGCCACGGCAACGAACGTCACCACTAAAGACACCAGTGAGTTTTCACGAGCCGTAAAAGTCAATGCACAACCGAGTCTATCGGTGAGTGATGTAAGTGTGAATGAAGGGAACAGCGGCAGCACAACAGCGACCTTTACCATCACGCTTTCAGCAGCCAGTGCGGGTGTGGTTAGTGGCCGCTTTAGCACCGCCAACGGCACCACTAATCCCGCCACAGCTGGCAGTGATTACATCGCCCGCAGCGGCACCTTCACCATTCCGGCCGGACAGACCACAACTACCATTACAATCACCATCAACGGTGATACGGCGCTTGAACCCAATGAAACCTTCTTTGTCAACCTCAGCGCGCCGGTCAATGCCACTTTAGCCGATGCGCAGGGGCTGGGCACCATCCGCAACGATGATGTGGCGCCGGGCAACTTCGTGGTGGATACCACCTCGGATGCTGCTCTGGGTGCCTGCACCGCTGCTCTGGGCGACTGCTCCTTGCGCGGCGCCATCACACGCGCCAATGCCGCTGCCACCGCAGACACCATCACCTTTGCCATTCCCGGCACCGGCATTCCCACAATTGTGCTGAGTTCACCTTTGCCGGCCATCACCCAGCCGCTGACCATAGATGGCTTCAGCCAAAATGTGGCGGCAGCACGACCGGCGGTGGAGATCAACGGCAATGGTCGTAATTATGCCTTGACTCTACAGGGTGCCAACAGCACGATACTGGGCCTCATCATCAACCAGTGCAACAGCGCCGGCCTTCGTATCACAGGAACCTCGGCAAAGGACAATACAGTTCAAGGCTGCTGGATTGGCACCACTAAGAACGGCAATGCGGCTTTGCCCAACGGCAATGGCATTGAGATTTCGGCCGGTGCCAAAAACAACCTGATTGGAGCACCCAGCACCGGCGCGGCCACCCGCAACATCATTGCGGGTAACAGTGGACGCGGCGTGCTGATTACCGGAGCCGGCAGCGACAACAATCGCGTGCAGGGCAACTACATCGGCACTATGAAGGACGGTGTTAATCGCCTGCCCAACGGCAGTGGTGTAGCCATTCTCAGTGGCGCACAGAACAACCAAATTGGTGCATTGAACATCATTTCCGGCAACAATCAGAGCGGCATCGAAATTGGCGCCAGCAACAACAGTGTGCTCGGCAACCAAATTGGCCTGAACAAAGATGGCGATCCTCTGCCTAATAGCGCCAGTGGAATCTTAGTGCAAAATAGTGGAGGCACTGTCAGCGGCACAGAGATCGGCTATGTGGGAGGCGGCAATACCATCCGCTTCAACAACGGGCCGGGCATTCGCGTGGGCGATGGTGTGGTCGGTGCGGCCATTCGCGGCAACACTCTGTCCAACAACAGCGCCGAGGGTGTGAGCGTGGAAGGCACGGCTAAAGGCGTGACCATTCGCAGCAACAGCCATAAGCGCAATGGAACTCTGGGCCTCAACTTAGTCGGAGGCACCGAAACACCCGAAGGCGTCACGCTCAACGACACTCCCGAAAAGGATGCCGATAGCGGCCCCAACAACCTGCAGAACTATCCGGCTCTGGTGGCGGTGGCGCAGGCCGGCGTGGGCGATCGTCTGCTGGTGCAGGGCAGCCTGCGCAGCACCGCCAATCGCTCCTTCATCATTGATGTTTACACCAGTGCGGCTCAAGACCCCTCGCGCTTTGGAGAAGGCGAAAGCTGGCTCAGCGCCTTTAGCACTCAGACCAATGCCGAAGGAGCGGTGAGCTTTGTGCGCTCGATCGTTCCACCGGCCGCCCTGCGCGATGCTCGTGGACAATATCTCACTGTGACTGCCACCGATGTCACCACGGGCGACACCAGCGAGTTCTCCTTTGCCCGTCGTGTGCCGGCCAGCTTTGGCAACGTGGCGCTTGAACCTTCAACAGCCACTCTGCAGCCGTGTCAGACGCAGCGCTTCACCGCAACAGTGGGCGGCATTAGCTTTGGACAAGTCACCTGGAGTGTGACCGATGCCTCGGGCACTGCCGCTCCTGCCGGCGTGGAGGTCTCACCCGGCGGCGTCTTTTCCTCTTCGGTGGAGGGCAGCTTCTTAGTCACCGCTACCAGCCAGAGCACACCCACCGCCAAAGCCACAGCGCGTGTGACCGTCACCTCCAGTGCCGGCTTCTTGGGCTGGGGCTACAACAGCTTCGGCAACGTGGGAGACGGCAGCACACAAGACCAGAACGCTCCTGTAGCAGTCAGCGGCTTGCCGGCCAATCCGCGTCTGCTGGCCGCCGGCGGCAGCCACAGCTTAGCCGTGGTGGGCAGCACGCTGTATGCCTGGGGCTTAAACCAGGACTTTCAACTGGGGCTGGGCACCAACAGCAATAACAGCTCTCGTGTGACCCCCACCGCCGTGCCCGGAGTGGACGGCTCCAAGGTGACAGCTTTGGCATGCGGCTGGTATCACTCCTTGGCCGTTGTCAATGGCGAGGTGTATGCCTGGGGCTACAACCGCTATGGACAGTGTGGTCAGCAGCCCGACAGTAGTGGCAGTAGTGATCCGCACCTCAAAGTGCCGACCAAAGTGCCGGGGCTCAGCGGTGTGGCCGAAGTGTGGGCCGGGGTTTACTTCAGCTTAGCACGCACCGGCAGCGGGGAAGTCTATGCCTGGGGCAGCAACCTCTATGGACAGTGTGGCTCCAATGCCAGCAGCAGCATTCAAGTCAAGCCGGTGCGGGTGACGCTGCCCGGTGCCGCCAGCCACATTGGAGCCGGAGCGGCTCATGCGGCGGCTCTGGTGGCAGGACAGGTGCTCAGTTGGGGTTTGAACGAGAGCGGACAGTTGGGCAACGGGGAAAGCGGTGCCGGCAAACAGAGTGCTCGTGCGGTGCGCGCCGGCACGCTCAGCGGCATGACTCTCCTGGCAGTCGGCTATGCTCACACTATTGCCGGCAATGGCACTCAACTCTTTAGCTGGGGCGACAATGGCAAAGCGCAGTTGGGCCGCACCATCACAGGAGCCAACTCTGCCACCCCCGGAGCCGTGTCTCCCGGCGTGGGAAGTGGCGGAAGCAGTCCTCTGAGCGGAGTGACTCAGGTGGTTGCCGGTGCGGCTCACAATCTGGCACTCAAGAGCGATGGCAGCCTGTGGAGTTGGGGCTTCAATCAGTATGGCAGCTTAGGTCTGGGCAGCAGCAGTAACCAGAGCACTCCCCGGCAGATCACAGCCTTGCGCAGTGTGCAACTGCTGGCCGCCGGTTACGCCCACAGCCTGACTGTAGCCAAAGAAGACCTGTGTGCTCCACCGCCTCCGGCACCGGCCGCGCCACGAGCCACCAAGACCACCAGCCTGCCCGCTCAAGAGGACGCCAACCAGGACTCCGCTCCAGAAGCTTCATCTCCCGAGGAGACAGTGCTCGAAAGCGGTAGTGCCGCCAGCTCCAGCGACAGCATCACTCTGGAACTGACCAGCACTCAAACAACCAACACCACCACAACCAACACCACCACAACCAACACCACCACAACCAACACCACAGCATTGGTGCCTCGCTTCTTCCGCGTGAGCGTCAATGGACGTGATGTGGAAGTACAAGGATTGCACACCACTCTGAGTGCTCAAGCAGGCACTCGCCAGAGCTCAGGCACGCACCAGAGCCTAAGCACGCACCAGAGCCTAAGCACACACCAGAGCCTAAGCACACACCAGAGCCTGACCCTGCTTTTGCCGCCGGGCAGTCTCCAAGCGGGTGATCAGGTGCAGGTCTCCTGCTCTGACCTCTCTGCTCCTGACCCACAAACCCTTACGCTCATCGCTGATTAACACAAGGCAACACCTCACAAGGCAATTCACACAAGGCAAAAGAGCGGGGTAACACTTCTGTTATCCCGCCCTTTTGCCTTGTGTCCGACCGAAGACAGGTTGCAGAATGTGAATTGGAGAAGTGTTTGCTATAGTCACAGTGATAGAGAGACGATATTCACAAACATGATAATTGGACGGAAAATAGCACGCTATGCAAACGTTACCTGCAACGAGTTCGTTTCAAACGCTGCCAATATCGGAGGTGTGTTTGCATGCACGAGTCACTACACGAGAAAAAAGAGGCGCTCCTCGCCGAGATGTATGGTAATAAGGGCGAGATCACAATTGCCGAAAACCCAAAGATTTCGGAGGTGTTTTGTCTTCTGTCCATTTTGGAAGCGGAGGAGCTTGTCGAAGAAGTGCGCTCCGAGGTCAATTTCGTTTATCGTTATCGCCTGACGGCTAAGGGATTTGCGCACAGCGAGGACAAGCATCACAAAACCACTAACACAGAAACGGAGTAGCACATGACTTTGACTCTCGACATCCCACCCGAAGTGGAAAAAGCACTCGAAGAAGAAACAAGAGCGCGTGGTATAAGCATGGAAGAAGTCGCGCAAGTCGTGCTCTGTGCCTGGGCTATTCAACATGCACACGACCGCCACTTGCCAGATGTCGCCAGTGACTTACACGCCACAGAGTCAGAGTAAAGCAACACAAGGCAAAAAGGGGCGCCAGGAATAACCTGTCGCCCCTTTTGTTGTAAAAGCCCAAGAGAATTTAGAGATTACTGCGATGGCTCATTCGCGGCGCGGCTGGTGGCAGATGTTTTATCGTCGTTGCGGATATAGCCAATGGCGACACTATCGCCGAGAGTAGCAAACGCAGGATGAGCCAACTTCACGCGATAGGTTTCGGTGGGTTCAACAGTAATATCACCTTTGATTTGCACTGTAATGGTCTGGCTGAGCGGCGCGCCGGGCAAAAACGTCAGACTGCCACTGGCTGCCGTGTAGTCGGTGCCATTCGCCGTGTTGTTCGATGTTGCCCAATCCACCTTTACCGTATCCGTTGAAGCCGCACTCAAGCGAACTGTAAAGGTCTGCGCCGTCGTGCCGCTGTTGCCTTCAAAAACTGGTGTGGCGTCATCAATGAAGATTTGCGGGCCATCATCGTTGCGAATGTAAGCCACGCCCCGACTGTCGGCCACAGTGGCGTTTACGGGCGTTTTCAGGTCGAGAAAGAATGGCTCATTGAGTTCAGGCGTATTATCGCCAATCAGGTTCACACTCACCAGTTTGCTGGTTTCACCCGCGTTAAAAGTTAAGGTGCCGCTCTTGTTTTCGTAATCACTGTCAGCAATGGCGGTGCCGTCCGCCGTGCGGAAGTTGACTTTCACTATCTGGCTGCTGGCCGACGAAAGCCTGATATTGAACTTAATCTGATTGGTGCCCCCCACATTACCTTCATAGACCGCAACCGGATCATTCACCGTGAGGCTCGGCGTTGTCGGAGCGGTTACTGTTGCGCTTTGCCCGTCATTTCGAGTAAAAACAGCAGCGTCGGAAGTTAAGGCATAATCAGCGGCATTATTGGTGCTTGCTGCCGAGGAAGCGCCCTGAAAGCGCAACGCTTTGGTTCCGCTGGAAGGTAATGCTCCACTGACAGATGGCCCAAAGTTGCCATCAGCATCGTTGGTGGTCGAACCCGTTGTGGAGCCGGTATAGCCGCTGCCGCCAAAGCTCAACGACCACAAAATGGTGCCAAAATCGTCTTCAAAGGTGAGGCGCCCGGCAGCGAGGTAACTGGCCGGAATCAGATTGGCCATCGTGAAATCAGGGCTGAGCGGCGCGCTGGTGTATTGAGCAAAGTTCGCGCTGGCGACCAGAATGTGCGCTCCGCTGGTGCCGTTCGATACATCGGTTGTGAAATCCTTAATAATAATCGGATGAGTGCCCGCGGCATCATAGGCCACCAGGCGCGCTTCACTGACGAAAATTTGGCCACTGGTCCTCGTTCTTAATTGCACGGCCTGAGCTGTCGTATCGCCATTTACGCCGCCAATAACCTGCTCGATTTGCATGAGGTGAAAACTGGCGTTTGCCGGCAAAGTACTGCCGAACACAAGGCAAAATACAACAGAGAAGGCGCGACGCACAAACGCGGGAAATGAGTGCTGCATAGATTTCCTCTGCAGAAAAGTTTGTATGACTACAGGTCTTTACAGCGTTGTAGAACGGCAAATAACCGATAGCTTTTGACGAAATTATAACCAAGAATCCGCGCTGCCACTGCTCTACCCCACGCGACATTTTGCCTTGTGTTGCCGGATAATAGCTTTATCTGCTTTGCGAGCGCCAGTGTTTGCTGTGCGAGCAGAATGGTTATGTCGTGATGCTTTCTCGCCTCAGATTTGCACACAGACGTTTCTTGTTGGTAAATCAGCGTGGCGTGCAAAGCGAGTGAATAACGGGGCTAAGACGAGTTTCTCGATCTGACTTCTCCTGTTAGGAGAGGATGCTTTGCGTCTTAATGACCTCAGAATATAAGAATATGCGCAAGGATGATTCCCCTTCACTGTTAGCCCAATATACGGTAGCCGTTGGCATAACACTATTGATGTTGGTGCTGCGTTCGCTCTTGCTGGCGGTGCTTGGCATATCCGCGCCTTTCATTTTGTTTTTTTTGGCTATAACCGTAAGCGCGTGGTATGGCGGACTATGGCCGGGGCTGCTTTCTACCGGGCTCAGTGCTTTACTCATCGTGTTTCTGCCTAACATCCCACCCGCTGTATCCAATCTGGCAACCCCTGCCCGTATACCTTTTTTAATTATTTTTTTGGTTATCGGCGTCATTGTCAGCTTGCTTCAAGAATCTCTGCATCGTTCGCGTTTAGAGGTGGCACACGGCACCTCCGAGCTTGGCGAAAGTCAGGAGCGTTTTCATCTTTTAGTGGATAGCGTTAAAGACTACGGCATTTTTATGCTCAACCCAAACGGAGACATTGTGAGTTGGAATACCGGGGCAGAGCGTATCAAAGGCTATCGTGCTGACGAGATTATCGGCCAGAATTTTTCCATTTTTTACACCCCCGAAGACATCGCAAGAAAACATCCACAACACGAATTGGAAATTGCAAAAGAACAGGGCCGCTATGAAGAAGAAGGTTGGCGGCTCCGCAAAGATGGCACACGTTTCTGGGCAAACATCGTCATTACTGCTGTTTATGACAATACAGGAGAGTTGCGCGGCTTTTCCAAAGTCACGCGTGATTTAACCGAATATAAGAAAGCCGAAGAGCGTCACCGCCTGCTCATTCAGGAACAGGCCGCGCGGGCCGAAGCCGAAGAAGCGAACCGCGCCAAAGACCAGTTTTTGTCCATTGTCTCGCATGAACTGCGCACGCCTCTTAACGCCATTATCGGCTGGACTTACCTGCTGCGCAATGGCGATGTGGACGCGAATTCCACGACGTTCACAGAAGCGTTGGAATCCATCGAACGCAATGGCAAAATTCAGGCTCGACTTGTGGAGGATTTGCTCGATGTCTCACGCATGTTAGCGGGCAAACTTTCCATTCAAAAAAGCACAATTGAACTCGCACCCATCATTGAGGCGGTCGTAAATACCGCACGTCCTTCCGCCGCAGCAAAAAACCTTGAGTTGCAGGTGCACTGGCAGGCTGCCGTCGGCCCTGTTGAGGGCGATGCTGTGCGTTTGGAGCAAGTTATCTGGAATTTGCTTTCCAATGCCATCAAATTCACGCCTGAAGGCGGCCGCATCATTGTGCGACTGTCACAATCAAACTCGCAGGCCGAGATTACTATCAGCGACACCGGACGCGGCATTGACGCCAAAACACTCCCGTTTATTTTCGATTATTTTCGTCAGGCGGATAGTTCTTCGACGAGGCAGCACGGTGGCCTTGGGCTCGGTCTGGCCATTGTCCGCCACGTAGTCGAAGCTCACGAAGGCTCTGTTGAAGCGCAAAGCCCCGGCCCTGGACAAGGAGCGACGTTTACGGTGCGGCTGCCTTTGAAACAAAATCAAACCCAACCGCTTTCAACAGCAGAACCAATGCATTACACACCTGCAAACTTCCCTGTGCAGCATCGGCCTAAATCCGAGACGCCCGAGCACACCATTAACGTTGGCTCAGGCGCTTTGCAAGGTTTGCAAGTGCTGGCCGTAGATGACGAAAAGGAGAATCTCAACGTTATCACAGCGATTTTGTCGCGAGCCGGGGCCGCAGTGCGCACTGCCTCTTCGACGGCTAATGCGCTGGAAGTGATGGCAGAATGGCATCCTGATGTTTTGGTAGCCGACATCGGCATGCCGGTTGAAGATGGTTATGTGCTCATCAATAAATTGCGCTCCTCCACATTGGAACAGGGCCGCTCAATTCCCGCGGTGGCACTTACTGCCTATGCCAGTATCGCAGATCGCCATCGCGCCTTGGAAGCTGGCTTTCAGGAGCATTTAGCCAAACCTGTCGAGCCGGATAAGCTCACCGACACCGTTGCTCGCCTCGCAGGGCGTGAAGCGTAATCGGGATGTGCGGCAATAATCATAAAATCTCGCGATTGTTATAACAGCTATAAGCAAGCCAACACCGCAAACAGAGGCATTAGGCACGCTTCTTGTTGTTCTCTACGGCGGAGGTAATTTAATGGTTCTCTTTGCCGGTGTTTTAGCGGCTGCCGTGTTAGTAGCCGGACATATTGCATTTCGTGAGTTATAAACTCTTGATTGATAGCAAAGAGGCATCGAAGATTTAATCTTCGATGCCTCTTTGCTTTGCGATGTTTTGCCTTGTGTTGCCATTTTGGGAACCCAGAAACAGCAACACAAGCCAAAATTCCATCAAATGAGACTTTCGTGTGGCAGTTCAAGAAAAGCATCAACGATATCCGGGTCAAAGTGTGCGCCGCGTTGCTGGCGAATCTCAGCAATGGCTTTCTCCACCGGCCAGGCAGTCTTGTAAGGTCGGTCGTGGCACAGAGCGTCGAAAACATCGGCTACGGCTAAAATGCGGCTTTCGATGGGAATTTCGTCGCCTCGCAAACCGCGCGGATAGCCGGAGCCATCCCAGCGCTCGTGGTGATTCAGAGCAATGCCTTCGGCCATTTGCACTAAGTCCGATTTGCCGCCGGCCAAAAGATCAGCACCAATTTCACAATGCTTTTGCATCACTGCGCGCTCGAACGGAGTCAAACCGCCCTGCTTTAACAAAATCGCATCCGGAACACCGATTTTGCCCACATCATGCAAGGGCGAGGCACGGCGAATCAGAGTAATGGTATCTTCGGGAATTCCCAGGCTCTGAGACAACCACGAGCACGTGACGCCAACGCGCTGAGTATGCTGAGCTGTATCGTCATCATGGTGCTCGGCCGCTTTCGCTAAGCGCAGAGTGATTTCAATTTGCGCCTGCTTTAAGTCGAGTTGATATTCTTCCAGTTCCTGCGTGCGTATTTTAACTTTTTCTTCGAGCATGCCGTTTTGTTCTTCCAGTTGCCGTTGCAACAATCGAACGCGCAGCATATTACGCACACGCAGGCAAACCTCCGCCGGAAGAAAAGGCTTGAGTATGAAATCGGCGGCACCACTGGATAACGCGCGCATCCGCGCCTCTAAATTCGATTCTGCGGTGACAACAAGAACCGGAAGATAAGTCGTCGGGCCAACACGCCGATGAATTAGTTCCAGCAGTTGAAAACCGTCCAAGTGTGGCATCACTAAGTCTAAAACGATGAGATCAGGTTGAAACTCGATGAGTGCCGAAACCACACCTCGCGAATCGTTAAGACTTTGTATATGTTGATAGCCTTCAAGCCGCAGAGCCAACTCTAAAAACCGTGTTTGTTCAACTTCATCATCCACTAAGAGAAGCCTGCTGTTGAGCATTTGTGAGTTCATCGCAACACACCATCCTCCACACTGTATTGCACAGTGCATACAGGAGTTATGCCACGGTCTCACTAAAAACTGCTAAAACTGCGGACGGAGAATACAGGCTGATACCGGAACAACCATTATCAGCCTGTAATGGCTTTGGCTATTTTCAGAGATAGCAATGAAACCGTCATTTTTGTCTGTGCAGGATTTACGCCGCTGTTGATTCCATACTGTGCATAATCTAACATGGAGCTTCCGTTACCGCTCACCTATCAAGGTAAATATCCGGTATAGAATTCGACCCGGATGATTTGCCTTGTTGCAGTAAGTGTCGGTAGGCATAAGGCAACAGAGGCCTAACACCAGAAGCCCACACATCACGGAGCATTTGCGCTAAAGGTATCGCCCTGGCTGAGATCGCCTGTTTGTAAGCCGCGCTGAAACCAGTAACTTCGTTGTTGTGAGGTGCCATGCGTGAAAGAATCGGGAACGACATAGCCCCGGCTTTCCTGTTGAAGACGATCGTCACCGATGGCACTCGCAGCGCGTAACGCTTCTTCCACGTCTCCCACATCTAAAATGCCTCTCTTTTGCGCATAATGCGCCCACACTCCGGCGTAAAAGTCGGCTTGAAGCTCAAGGCGCACCGAGAGTTGGTTCGCCTGTTTTTCGCTGGCCCGGCTTTGCAGCGCGTGAACCTTTCCCATAAGTCCGGACAGCTTTTGAATATGATGACCAACTTCATGCGCGATGACATAAGCCTGAGCAAAATCGCCCGGCGCATGATAATGCGTTTTCAGCTCATCGTAAAAAGAAAGGTCAATATAAACTTTTTCGTCTTCGGGACAATAAAAAGGCCCTGCTGCGGCGCCGGCAATGCCACACGCTGAACGGACTTGGCCGCTGAACAATACCAGTTTAGGCTCTCGATACTGCCTTCCGCGTTGCCGCAAAAGCTCATGCCAGACATCTTCGGTGTCTCCTAAGACAAGGCTCACAAATCGCTTGCCTTCGTCTTGCTGCGAATTTGTTTGCCTTGAAACTTGAGTATTGGGAGCGGGGCTGCTCGGAATCTGCTCAAGAACAACACGCGGGTCCGCACCGAGCAAATAGGCCACTAACATGACTAAAAGCGTGCCGACACCACCGCCAACTTGTAATCCGGGACCAAAACGCCGCTGATCTTCGACGTTCGTGCTTTGACGACTATTCACCCAACGCATATTTCACTCCTCTTGTATCGCAAATCGCCCCGAACCTGAACCGCAGACAGGCTGGAACAATGAACAATCGAGGTCAGGCTTCGACGTTCGCTGAGAAGGGAGAGCAGAGAAGATGCCGATAAAATTGCAAGGTTGAACGAGAATTCCAGCAAAGAAGCGGCGGCAATCACGATCAGGAAAACACAAGGCAAAATGCCCTGCGCAAGCCACTTTGCAGCGATTCATCAATCACCAATCGAGGAGAATGCGCGGTGCCAACCAGTCGGCCAGCGCATCGCGCCCGATATTTAGCAGCATTTCATTCCAGTCCTTGGCTCCTTCAGGCCGCAAACGCCGGCACTTTGCACCAAAAGGCATTAACAGAGCTTCAATATCTGCTGCCGCTGCATCACCGGCGCCGTCGGCGTCCAAAGCTAAAAGCACGGAGCGAAAACCGCATTTGACCCGCAGCCATGTGGGGCCGGTTTTGCCACACAGAGCAATGGCAGGATAACCGGCTATCGCCAACGACAGAGCATCTATCGGAGCTTCAGTGAGAATCACTGCCGGTAAGGATTGCTCCCAGGCGCCGGGTGTGGCAAACACTCCAAACTTCTTGGGACCAACGGTGATGGCTTTGAGCTGCGCCGAGTTATTGATATAGCGCCCCTGAGCCGCCACTTCCCTGCCCTGCTCATCATGAAGTAAAAAAACGACTGCGGGCCGATTATACCAGCGGGGCGAGAATAAAATTCCTGCTTCATGTGCGAACTCCGAGGCAATGCCGCGCTTCTGCAAATAGCCGGCTCCCGGCGTTCTCAGAAGCGGAATGGCCTCACGCAAATGGACGCGCCAGTTGATTTCGGCTGGTTCGCTCGGCTCCGGGGGCATTGGTATCGGCGGCAATTCAAAGGCTCTACGCAGGCGCCCGCGTCGCCTTTCTGCCGGGTCTTTTGCCTTGTGCTCCTCGAATTCTCCAATGCGCCCCGATGCGCCGCACCGTTTGCAATTCCACGCGCCTTTAGCGGTGTTGACATTCAAACAGCGGTGAGCGTTGTCACGAGGCTTGCTATCGCCGCAGAAAGGGCAAAGAAAACGTAATTCGGCGCCGTGTCGCACCGGATGGGAATCTTGTGCTTCAAGGTCGGCTAAAAGCAAAACGCGAGGTGGAGACGAATCCATTTCCTGCCTCACACTTGCCGGAAGCGTTGCAAAGCGCCGTGAAACATGAAATCAGTGACCTTTCCTATGGTGCCGTGCCGATTCTTTTCAAGGCTCACTTCGACGCGCATTTCGCCAACACTGTCTTCGCGTTCAGCAGGGTCGCGATGCAATTGCAACACGGTTTCCGCACCATATTCAATCTTGCGAGTGCCGGCGCCCGCGCTCAGGCCACCGTTTTTCATGCTATCACGATTACGCTCAGAAACGGCTAGAATTGGGCAGCCAAGCTGGTGCGCCAGGGCTCGCAGTGCCGAAATCCCGGCGTTTAGCGTTTCATACTCGGTGGAGCCTGCCGCTGCGCCCTCGGCCCACGAATGCAGGCTGTCCACGATAATTAACAGATGCCGGGATTCGCCTTTAGCAATCAACGCGCAATCTCGGATGAAAACCGGTGACGCATAAGATTGAGTTGCATCAATAAACGCTAACAAAGGTGCTTCTCGAACGGCTCGCCTGGCCAATTCTAGGGAATCACTTGGATGCAATTCGCCACTCTTCAAGCGTCCTAAATACGTCCCGGTGACGCGTGCTGTGTGGCGACGGAGCAATTCCAGCGGAGCCATTTCGCAGGTGACGTAAAGCGCCGCACAGCCACACGCGGCGGCGATCTGCAAGGCAAAAGCCGATTTCCCGGCTCCCGGCTGCCCGTGAGCAATATGCAGCCCCGGCGCTAAGGCGCCATTGAGCGATTTATCTAACTTCGTAAAACCTGTGATCGGCCCGCGCGGAATTTTATTAACGCGTGCCTCAAAAGCGGCAGTCGCATCCTCCGACCAAGCATCCAGCAAATCTGAAAAACGGCAAAGCTGAGGCGATGGCGCAGGCGAATTGGTTTGCGACGCGGCAGGTTGAGATGAAATGAGTTGCGATGACGGCGGAACTTCACTTCCCGGCTCAAAAATAGCGTGTTCTGCGATTGAATAGTTCATAAGGTGCTGCCTTGCTCCCCAACTTCTCACGAGCGCCGGGGATGCCCTCGAATATAACGTGCGAATAGCGCGCGTTCAAGCGCGCGTAATTTCGCCGATTGTTATTGTTATTGTTGCGCGCGCGCGATCCTTATAATGTAAAAAGCCGCGAGCGCCAGTTTTGAGTGCGCGAGCGCCAGTTTTGAGTGCGCGAGCGCCAGTTTTGAGTTTCGAGCGCCAGTTTTGAGTGCTATTTTTCTGTGAATTCATTCACAAAACCACCAATTGCGCCGGTCTAAAGTCGCGAGCGCCAGTTTTGAGTTGATTTTTTAAATTTCTACCAAAGGCTGCTTGCGAGGTCTTCCGCGTTTCTTTGGTGCTGTCAGGTCGCGGTGCCGGAGAATGGGAAGAGCATTCGCGCAGGCTTCGACAGCCGGGCGCATCATGATGCCGGGAAGCAGGTCAATTTTTTCAGAAAGCCATGCCTCATGCCAGTTGTAGCGCGGGAGAGCCTGCGCGATATCGGAAACCGTGCGTTCGGTTTCGCCATGTGCATCCAAAAAGCCATTTTCCACCAGAATTTGCAGCGCGTTGCACCAGTATTCAATGGCACGGCGCGGATGTTTGCTGCCGAGCACTTCCAGTGGTGGCGAAACTTTGGGCGGATAGTGTTCTAAAAGCTCTCCTCGCGTCGGTTTGATACCGCCATCGAGTGCAGCACGCGGTTGGCGTCGCCAGAAGCTGGCAAGCGCCAGGCCTAAAACACGCGCCCATGCTCCTGAAGGTTGATCGGGCGTGATGGCGCCCAAAAGCTCGCCCATCGGCAAATACTGGGCAAGCATCGGTGATGTCGTTAAATAAGCCCATTCTTCCGAAGCGACCAGCCTCACGCGCACTGGAATTTCGTCTTCGGGAAACAGGCTGGGTTGAACTGGTATTTCCTGCTTCATAAATACCCAGGCCGGCCCCTCGATGTAGGTGTCAATCTCCGAGCCGGTAGCACGGTCGAAGTATTTGCGGTTGCGGCGCCCGGTAACGCAGGCACGAGCGCCAAAACGCAGATAATCCCAGATTTTGCGGCGCATTTCTTCACGTTCAATGCGGCTGCGTGGTGACCAACCAATTTTGGAAATAATATCGTCGCCGTCTACCCACACGCTGGGCAATAAATTGGGAGGAAGTGGCGACGGCGGAGCCAAGAGACGCGAGACGTAGAGAATGGCAAAAACCGCATCGGCATCTTGCGCTAACGTGAGGCGTTCCAACGCCTCGATAGTCATACCGGCATCACGCTCCTCTTCCATGAGTTCCAAACGCACGGCATGAGCCGAGCCTTTGCGCTCATAAATCCGTGTGCCTGCTTGTGGATTGCTACGCCAGTTGGTGCCGCGTGGAGCATCGCAGATGGAGCACAACAGCGCATCCACTTCCTGACTGGTCTGGATGAAATAATCGGCGGCGCGTGGGTCTTCCCTACTCTGCTCCGTCGCGGTGCGCTGCCAGTTTTCCCACCACGTCAGCAGTAACGATTCGGCTTCGGCTAATGTTACGGCGCGTGCCGCTGCGTAAACCAGGCGGGCCTGCAAGTCGGTATCGGGTGGTTGTGGGCCGGGGTGAATTGCGTGATTGAACGCCTGGGCTCCTAAGATTAAGTCATCATTAATTAGCGAAATGACTTGAGCATCGCCGGTTGCGGCAGTGCGCGCTAAAACATCATCGCGCCGGTCGCTAATCTTGTTCAGAATTGTCGTCGCGCAATCTACGGCGGGTTTATTTCCCTCCTGAGCGACGTGCAAAAGGTGTCCGGCGGCTTTAAGAACCCAATCGGAAGGGCCGGTTGTCGTGGCATTCAAGGGCGACATAGTAGCGAAAAGCGTCAATTATTGCGGCGAGATAAGAACGTAGCCTCTAAGATACAGCCGTGCTATTTATGATAGCACGGCATGAACGCAAAATGAGTCTCACAGCGCTCACAAGGTAAAAGGGCCGGCATCGAAAATTGATGCCGGCCCTTTTGCCTTGTGTTGATGGTTTCGATTAACGGTTGTTGAGAATGGAGACCGAGGCATTACGAATGTCGTTATTGCCTGACCGCACACCATAAACCCGAACGTAGTCGCCAGTGTTCAACTGACGCGGCAACCGCGTGCTCAGATAGACGTTGAAGGTGTCACCACCGATGCGCACATCAAAGCTCTGGTCAGAACGCACGCCGGTTACAATGCCGGTGTAGGTTTGTGCGCCATAGTTTGGCTGTCCATAACCATAGCCGGGATTGCCATAGTAAGGCTGGCCGGGGCGGTTGGGATAATAGCCGTTGTGGTAACCATTGTTGTTACTGTTGTTCCAGTTGGGACGCTGGTTATTGTGGTTCCAGTTATCATTGCGGCCACGGTTGTTGTCCCAGCGATTGTCCTCACGCCGTTCCTGACGCAAATCATACTGTTCATTGCGCAGGTCGCGCTGAGCGTCGCGCAGGTCTTCTCTGGCATCGCGGCGCTCGGCCGGAGTGTCGGCTTTGCGCAAGTCTTTGCGCTCTTGCTTGACTTCTTTGCGTGCCTCTTTCACATCGCGGCGCTCTTGTTTGACATCATTGCGGCCCGCAGCCGTCGCTGAGGTCGAGAGGCCCAAAACGGTGCCGACACCAAAGAGGCCGGCGCTCAACAAAATTCCATTACGCTTGTTGCGTTGCATTGCTTTTCCTTTCACTGCTGGCCTGTTCACATCTTGAGATTTGTGATTCAAGCCCTGGCTGGTTGCTCCTAACATTGAAGCATGCTCTCTGCCAATTGTGAGTAAAAGGACGGGGGAAAGGCTCTATTGTTTGTCAGGTTTTGTAAAAGATTGTCAATACAACCCCAACAAACCTCCAACGCGGCGGTGTTTTGCCTTGTGTTAGCGGTGAAATCGGCCCAGCAACCGGCCCAGTAGCGTGAGAATGGCAGTTAAGGGATGGCGTAAAGCCACACGGTAAGACAATGGCGTGGAAATCGGGGCCATGAAGATAAGGCGGTAATAGCGCCAGCGGCATTCGTCACAGGTGTAGGGTATCCATCCCAGGCCAGAAAGCAGAACCTCTGTGAATTTCTGGGGAGGTGAGGGCCACGACTCATCACTGTGGCAACGTGGGCACTTGGAAATACCAAAACGAAATAAAGTTTTTGCCTTGTAAAGCAACCTCGTCGTAAAAGAGTCTGCTTGCTCTAAAAATTGGGGCAGCAACATAAAAGAACGCCTTCAAGAAAACAACAAAATCGGGATATAGCCCTATTTTACCACTCCACAAAATCTGCCATTTGACACAAGAGTTCAAAATTACCTATATCAAAAGAAATCGACCCGAGCGATAAGTTCCTTGAATCCTGTTGGAGAACGTTACTTTTGCCTTGTGTTCCCAGGGTGTGCTGAGCCGTCGAAGAAGCATTGTCCATAAACTAAGTATGTGTCGGTGGGATGAACCTTTAGCAATTGGCGTTGATAGAGCCGTTCATTTCATGGTTTGTGTGATGCTGTGAAACCAGCCGTGAAACCACTTGAGGTGTGAGTCTTGCACTACGCTTCACGGTTGCAGAAGTGCCTCATGTGTGCCTGATAAGGTAGGCTAAATAATGCAGGTTAAAACAAAGGATCGAAATGCACACCAGAGCGCGCATTCTCTACGTTGACGACGATCAGGACATTCGTCTGATGATGATGTTGCTTTTAGAGCAATCAGGTTATGGCGTCCTGACGGCCAGCACTGCCGCCGAAGCCTTAAAGGTGGCGGAAACGATTCCTTTTGACCTCTACATTTTAGATGTAGTCTTGCCCGATAGTTCGGGTATTGATTTGTGCACTCAACTCCGCGCGTTATATCCTCAGGCCCTGATTCTCTATTACACGGGCTATGCCGACGACCCCAAGCATAAAGATATGCTCACCGCCTGTGGTGACAGTGTGCTTCAAAAACCCGTCGCCTTAGCAGATTTGCAAGAAGCTATTGCGGCGACCTTGATGCGCAAGCAGTCCCGGCACAACTCCCTTCCTAATAATTTACATCGTTAGCCCATTCAGCAATGCCGTTTACGGCGCGCAGAATGGCTCAGGAGCGATGTTTTGTGCTTTTATAAGGTTTGATAAGGGTCACGCCATCAAAAGCCGCAAATGTGGCTCTATTGATGAAATGGCAAATGTCGTGCTATAATAGCAGGCAAGTTTTGGCACAGGTAAAGCGTCCAGTATTTATTCGCACATAGACCTGTGTCTGCTTTTTCGTGTCTGGTTCGTGTATTTACGACAGGCATTTTAATGTTTTTAATTTTTGTTTGAGGGCCGTTTAAATACTATTTTGGCAGATCACAGCTTATATATTTACTTTAATGAATAATGAATTTTTACCTCATTTGATACTTCGCTTGACCAAGAATAAATCGAACAACTTGAAAAATAGGAAGGTAAATCGAAAGAGCGGTTTTACCTTATTGCAAATTGTCGTCGTCATTGGGATTTTTCTATTCTTTACCTCGTGGGTGGCCTATTCTACGACGGCGGGGCGAGCTGTGGCTCGCGAGGCAGAATGCAATAACAATTTGAAGGCCATAGCCTTGGCTATTGACGCTTATCATCAGGAGCACAAAACGTTTCCGACGACCTTAGCGGTCTTACGCCAAATGGGTTACCTGCCAGATTCGCGCGTCTTGAATTGCCCGGATGCTCCCGACTCAGAAGGCACTTACGAAGAGTTTTATGTAGTGCGGGCGCCTCGCAACAATCAGGATTTGCCGGTTCTGGTGTGTCCCTATCATGAAACGAGCCACCGTGGTGTGCAGGCCTTTATTGGTCGCAGAGTTGAAGATTTTTCCACTCAGCCGGCTCGTCTAACAGGCGCCAATGATGTGACTGTTCAACGTCCCGGCTCGGCGCCTGTTACGGGTGTAACGGGAATGGAATTGCATGGAGCGGATATTATTCGCACCGGCATACAGGGTGCTGCTGTCATCACCTTTGCCGACCGCTCCACCGCGACACTCCAACGCCAGACCGAAGTGACTCTGCTGCAATCGTTTATGGATGGCAAAGTGCGGGTGCCGCTTTATACGCTGGTGCGCCAGCATGACGGAACCGTTCGCTACGACGTAAATCATGGTTCTAAATTTGATGTTGCGACACCGACCGCTGTTTGTGGCGCTCTTGGCACTCAATTTACGATCACTGTTATTGCGCCGAATGCCGCCGGAAATGGCGCCTCGACTAAAATCTTGCTGACACAAGGCAAAGTGCTGATCTCAACTCGCAAGCGCAGCGCTCTGGCACCGTTAAACAGCCTTTATACCATTACGGGAGGCACTCTCGATCTGCCGGGCCTTGCAGGTGCAACGAGTTTGGTTCAGGGTCTGGTTCCGGGAGGATTACCTGCTCTACCCGGCGCAATTCCTACTCTGCCGAGTGCGATTCCGACTTTGCCGGGTGCGCTTCCCACTTTGCCGGGTGCGCTTCCCACTTTGCCGTCCGGGCCTTAATCTCTGGAATCAAGAACACAAGGCAAAAGGCGGGCACATTCATTCAATGTGCCCGCCTTTTGCCTTGTGTCTCGAACAAAGACTGCGTTAACGCGGTGCCTGAGTCATAAGAGATTCGATCTCTTCCGCAACCTCGCGCGGATTCATCTTTTTGACCAAGTAGCTTTGTTCTTTTTCTGGCGTGGCTCGCCACTCGTTGGAGCCATCGGCAAAGATGGTATTGGAACCTGACGTTCCTGGCGACCAATAATCTCGCAGGCCACGCGCTGCCATCAAAACGGCCGTTTGATCCCAGCTTTCGCGTTGTGTTTTATCCGGGCCTAAATACAGCTCATACGCGCGGCGCACGATGTTAGTCGGCGGCATTTTCGCTTTTAACGTGTGGCCGGTGAGAATTTCCCTGCCGATTTCCCAACCACTAAACACAATCGGTGTTGGCCATTCGTTGACGGCTTTGGCCGAAGCGGGCGCATCCCATTTGAAGTTGGTTTCCAGCCCGCGCGGATAAATGCCGCCCATGCAAACCCAATTTTTTACCTTTTGTTGCACCAGATCATGGCCGTTTAAAGTGCTCCATTGATCGGGTTTGGAATCCAATAAGCCCGCTAAATTGGTGAGATAGCCAACTGTCACGATGACAACGCTTTTATCGGCCTGTGCCGCTAACAACTTTCGATAAAGGCCAACCGCTTCAGGCGCCTCATCCGCTGATTGCAGATCATGTGGAAACTCCTGCGCGATCTGATGGGCATAGTTTGAACTTCGCAGCACGCCTTTACCTTTTACGGTGCTTTCCAGCACAGTGGGATCCGAAGCTTGGAATTCACGTGACTTGAAGTCGCGGC
>JADMIO012752746.1_pt1 | contig 87621 bp, 79 predicted proteins | sample 8958161 | NCBI WGS metagenome assembly JADMIO01 (sample SAMN16585339, study PRJNA669376) | soil metagenome | isolation source: Crop rotation soil | place: USA: Cullars Rotation, Alabama | collected 2011 | reverse complement strand
CTTTCCCCAGCACATACGACATTAATCGTGCCGATACCCAGGTTAGGCGCGCTGTCAATAACTATGACATCATAGTCATGAGCAACAGTTTCAATGGCCAGTCGGAGCATCAGGTGTGGATCGGTGGGCAGTTTACCTTCATCAAATTTGCCCATTAACTCAGTTTCAATACGGTGCAGAGCCAGACAGGAAGGAATAATGTCAAGCCCCGGCCAGCAAGTGGGCTTTATTGCATAAGTGACATCGTCCTTTTCCCCAAGATAGAAAGGCAGGAGAGTGTCTTCTGCATGAATATGAAGATCTGGTACCCATCCGTGATACATTGAGGCTGTTCCCTGGGGGTCGTTACCTTCCACGAGCAAAACACGTAGCCCCTTCAGAGCCAGATCCTGAGCAAGATGAACAGAAACTGAGGTTTTGTAAACGCCTCCTTTATGGGCAGCAACCCCGATCACCGGTGGAAATACGTCTTCAGCACGTCGCAATCGCGTACCAAACACATCACGCATATGATTAATTTGTTCAATTGTATAACCAACACGTTGCTCAACCCGTCCTCGAATTTCCATATCCGGGTGCGGTAGTCGCCCTGCTTTCTCGGCATCTCTGATAGCCTGAGAAGAAACCCCAACTAAATCCGCTGCTTCACCTATTCTCCAGCGCCGGGTTATTTTCCTCGCTTCCGGGCTGTCATCATTAAACTGTGCAATGGCGATAGCCTTCGTCATTTCATGACCAGCGTTTATGCACTGGTTAAGTGTTTCCATGAGTTTCATTCTGAACATCCTTTAATCATTGCTTTGCGTTTTTTTATTAAATCTTGCAATTTACTGCAAAGCAACAACAAAATCGCAAAGTCATCAAAAAACCGCAAAGTTGTTTAAAATAAGAGCAACACTACAAAAGGAGATAAGAAGAGCACATACCTCAGTCACTTATTATCACTAGCGCTCGCCGCAGCCGTGTAACCGAGCATAGCGAGCGAACTGGCGAGGAAGCAAAGAAGAACTGTTCTGTCAGATAGCTCTTACGCTCAGCGCAAGAAGAAATATCCACCGTGGGAAAAACTCCAGGTAGAGGTACACACGCGGATAGCCAATTCAGAGTAATAAACTGTGATAATCAACCCTCATCAATGATGACGAACTAACCCCCGATATCAAGTCACATGACGAAGGGAAAGAGAAGGAAATCAACTGTGACAAACTGCCCTCAAATTTGGCTTCCTTAAAAATTACAGTTCAAAAAGTATGAGAAAATCCATGCAGGCTGAAGGAAACAGCAAAACTGTGACAAATTACCCTCAGTAGGTCAGAACAAATGTGACGAACCACCCTCAAATCTGTGACAGATAACCCTCAGACTATCCTGTCGTCATGGAAGTGATATCGCGGAAGGAAAATACGATATGAGTCGTCTGGCGGCCTTTCTTTTTCTCAATGTATGAGAGGCGCATTGGAGTTCTGCTGTTGATCTCATTAACACAGACCTGCAGGAAGCGGCGGCGGAAGTCAGGCATACGCTGGTAACTTTGAGGCAGCTGGTAACGCTCTATGATCCAGTCGATTTTCAGAGAGACGATGCCTGAGCCATCCGGCTTACGATACTGACACAGGGATTCGTATAAACGCATGGCATACGGATTGGTGATTTCTTTTGTTTCACTAAGCCGAAACTGCGTAAACCGGTTCTGTAACCCGATAAAGAAGGGAATGAGATATGGGTTGATATGTACACTGTAAAGCCCTCTGGATGGACTGTGCGCACGTTTGATAAACCAAGGAAAAGATTCATAGCCTTTTTCATCGCCGGCATCCTCTTCAGGGCGATAAAAAACCACTTCCTTCCCCGCGAAACTCTTCAATGCCTGCCGTATATCCTTACTGGCTTCCGCAGAGGTCAATCCGAATATTTCAGCATATTTAGCAACATGGATCTCGCAGATACCGTCATGTTCCTGTAGGGTGCCATCAGATTTTCTGATCTGGTCAACGAACAGATACAGCATACGTTTTTGATCCCGGGAGAGACTATATGCCGCCTCAGTGAGGTCGTTTGACTGGACGATTCGCGGGCTATTTTTACGTTTCTTGTGATTGATAACCGCTGTTTCCGCCATGACAGATCCATGTGAAGTGTGACAAGTTTTTAGATTGTCACACTAAATAAAAAAGAGTCAATAAGCAGGGATAACTTTGTGAAAAAACAGCTTCTTCTGAGGGCAATTTGTCACAGGGTTAAGGGCAATTTGTCACAGACAGGACTGTCATTTGAGGGTGATTTGTCACACTGAAAGGGCAATTTGTCACAACACCTTCTCTAGAACCAGCATGGATAAAGGCCTACAAGGCGCTCTAAAAAAGAAGATCTAAAAACTATAAAAAAAATAATTATAAAAATATCCCCGTGGATAAGTGGATAACCCCAAGGGAAGTTTTTTCAGGCATCGTGTGTAAGCAGAATATATAAGTGCTGTTCCCTGGTGCTTCCTCGCTCACTCGACCGGGAGGGTTCGAGAAGGGGGGGCACCCCCCTTCGGCGTGCGCGGTCACGCGCACAGGGCGCAGCCCTGGTTAAAAACAAGGTTTATAAATATTGGTTTAAAAGCAGGTTAAAAGACAGGTTAGCGGTGGCCGAAAAACGGGCGGAAACCCTTGCAAATGCTGGATTTTCTGCCTGTGGACAGCCCCTCAAATGTCAATAGGTGCGCCCCTCATCTGTCAGCACTCTGCCCCTCAAGTGTCAAGGATCGCGCCCCTCATCTGTCAGTAGTCGCGCCCCTCAAGTGTCAATACCGCAGGGCACTTATCCCCAGGCTTGTCCACATCATCTGTGGGAAACTCGCGTAAAATCAGGCGTTTTCGCCGATTTGCGAGGCTGGCCAGCTCCACGTCGCCGGCCGAAATCGAGCCTGCCCCTCATCTGTCAACGCCGCGCCGGGTGAGTCGGCCCCTCAAGTGTCAACGTCCGCCCCTCATCTGTCAGTGAGGGCCAAGTTTTCCGCGAGGTATCCACAACGCCGGCGGCCGGCCGCGGTGTCTCGCACACGGCTTCGACGGCGTTTCTGGCGCGTTTGCAGGGCCATAGACGGCCGCCAGCCCAGCGGCGAGGGCAACCAGCCGAGGGCTTCGCCCTGTCGCTCGACTGCGGCGAGCACTACTGGCTGTAAAAGGACAGACCACATCATGGTTCTGTGTTCATTAGGTTGTTCTGTCCATTGCTGACATAATCCGCTCCACTTCAACGTAACACCGCACGAAGATTTCTATTGTTCCTGAAGGCATATTCAAATCGTTTTCGTTACCGCTTGCAGGCATCATGACAGAACACTACTTCCTATAAACGCTACACAGGCTCCTGAGATTAATAATGCGGATCTCTACGATAATGGGAGATTTTCCCGACTGTTTCGTTCGCTTCTCAGTGGATAACAGCCAGCTTCTCTGTTTAACAGACAAAAACAGCATATCCACTCAGTTCCACATTTCCATATAAAGGCCAAGGCATTTATTCTCAGGATAATTGTTTCAGCATCGCAACCGCATCAGACTCCGGCATCGCAAACTGCACCCGGTGCCGGGCAGCCACATCCAGCGCAAAAACCTTCGTGTAGACTTCCGTTGAACTGATGGACTTATGTCCCATCAGGCTTTGCAGAACTTTCAGCGGTATACCGGCATACAGCATGTGCATCGCATAGGAATGGCGGAACGTATGTGGTGTGACCGGAACAGAGAACGTCACACCGTCAGCAGCAGCGGCGGCAACCGCCTCCCCAATCCAGGTCCTGACCGTTCTGTCCGTCACTTCCCAGATCCGCGCTTTCTCTGTCCTTCCTGTGCGACGGTTACGCCGCTCCATGAGCTTATCGGGTCCACTCGCGAACGCAGAAAGGCCCACCCGAAGGTGAGCCAGTGTGATTACATTTGCGGCCTAACTGTGGCCAGTCCAGTTACGCTGGAGTCACTAGTATTTAGGTGACACTATAGAAGCGGCCGCGACAACTTGTCCACGTGGAATTCTAAGCTTAGGATCCCAATGTGCTGGAAAGTGTCGGCCAGTGGCGCTACCAGCTACAGCTGGGTGCCTGGTGTCAGCCTGGTAACGCAAAGCATCACGGTTTCGCCTGCGGCACCTACCACTTACACGCTTTACCGCAGCAATGGCGCCTGCTCAAGCACGGTCACCATCAACCTGGTGGTAAATGCCCTGCCCATCATCAGCGCCACGGGCTCACCCACGCAAATATGCGCGGGCCAGGGTGCCAACCTGGTGGTGGTAGGCCCAATCACCAATACCTGGTTCCCGGGCGGCTTTACACAGTCTAACTTCACCGTGTTCCCAAACACCAGCAAAGATTATACGGTTGTTGGCTCCAACGCCAATTGTACCATTTCGGCGGTGGTGAGCATTTCGGTAAACCCCACCCCCAATATTACCGTGGCATACTCAAGCCCTACGCTGTGCAGCGGCGGCACCAATAACTTAACGGCCAACGGGGCTGTGAGCTACACCTGGCTGGCAGCCGGCGGCGTTAATATTGGCAGCGGGCAAAACGTTTCGGTGAGCCCGCCTTCTACGGCGCAGTATACCCTTATCGGCATCAACTCATCGGGCTGTACGGCCACAATTAACCCACTGGTTATTGTTTATGCATTGCCCAATACCAATATTGTGAGCAGCGCGCCGTTTATTTGTGCAGGGGCCTCTGCAGTGCTTGGCGTGCCGGTTACCCCGGGCGCCACTTACCTGTGGAACACCAATGCCACAACACCTTCAATTACGGTGAGCCCAACCCTCACCACCAATTATAGCTTAGCGGCCACCATCAATTCTACGGGCTGCCAAAGCAGCAGCGTGTATCCTTTATCGGTGTTTATTGCCACTTTTGCCATTACCAGCCCAACTGCCATTTGCAAGGGCAGCACCGCCACCCTTTCGGCGGTGGGCGCAGCCACCAACTATACCTGGGCCAGCGGGGCCACCACGGTGGGCAGTACAAGCCTCATAACGGTTTCGCCCCAGGTAACCACCGTTTACAATGTAACGGGTGCCACAGGCAACTGTGTATACAGTAAAACGGTAGGCGTAACTGTAAACCCAGTGCCACCAGTAACAGCGGTGGCCAACAAAAACCCAATCTGCCTGTACGATACCAGCGCTTACATAACGGCCAATGGGGCCACCTATTACAGCTGGAGCACCACGCAAACAACCTCGGTTATTTACGTGGGGGCGCAAAATGTAACCAGGACTTACACTGTAACGGGCACCGACGATAATGGCTGCAGCAAAACCGTAACGGTAACCCTGTATGTGGCCATATGCGAAGGCATTGAAAGCTACGGTGCAAACAACATCCAGCTCAACATTTATCCTAACCCCAGCAATGGCAATTTCTTCATCAGCAGCGATGCGAGCATTGAGCTGAGCGTGGTGAACACACTTGGGCAGGAAGTGGCCCGCTTTAAGGCCGAGGCGAGCAAAAAGGAAATACAGCTCAACAACCTGCCGGCCGGTGTTTACTTTATCACAGGCCAGGCCAATGGTATTAAAGTGAACAAGAAAATTATTGTGGAGAAATAACTAAGCTTACTTAAATTCATTTAAAAGCCGGCTCATTTGAGCCGGCTTTTTATTTTTAAAGCGACAGCCTGGCCGCATGTTAATCCATATTGCACCGACTTTGTAACCATGTATACCAACCACAAATAAAAAATCCCCGGAGCGATTTTGCCCCGGGGATCATAATCAGGCTGGTGCTTATTAGTTCACAAGGGGCTTTGGACCTTTCAGGTGCTTGTCGAAAAATTTCTCCATAGAGCCGTAAAAATCGTAGCGGTTATCTTCATTATGAAAGCCATGTCCTTCATTGTCTTTTACCATATACTCAACATTTACCCCTCTTTTTTTGAGGTTTTCAACTATCTGGTCACTTTCATTTTTGTTAACCCTTGGATCGTTGGCTCCCTGCGCAATTAATAAAGGCACTTTGATGTTATCCGTGTGGAATGCCGGTGAAGCTTCTGCCAGGAGCAGGCTGTCTTTTTGAGGATCGCCAACCATTTCATGAAGCTGGTCCAGGTATGGTTTCCAATATGGCGGTATGGTTTTCATAAACGTAAACAGGTTGCTTACGCCAACATAATCCACAGCGCAGGCATATAAGTCAGGCGTGAAGCAGATGCCGGCCAGTGTGGTATACCCACCATAGCTTCCGCCGTAAATGGCAATGCGCTTTGGGTCTGCAACACCTTCCTTAATCAGCCATTGTACCCCATCGCTCACATCATCCTGCATTTTTTTACCCCATTCCTTAAAAGATGCCATCCAGAATTTTTTTCCGTAACCGGTGCTTCCCCTGAAATTCATTTGCAGCACGGCATAACCCCTGTTGGCCAGGAATTGGGCTTCAGGATTGTAACCCCAGCCGTCTCTGGCCCAGGGACCACCGTGCGGGTTAATTACCACAGGCAGGTTTTTGCCTTCACCTCCTTTTGGCATGGTGAGGTAGCCGTGAATGGTAAGGCCGTCACGGCTTTTATATGAAACGGGTTTCATCTGCGCCATGTTATCTTCCTCTAACCATGGATAAGCGTTTGCAGCCTCAGTAACATTTTTGCTGGCAAAATCATACAGGTAATATTTGCCGGGGAGCCGGTCGTTGCCGGTCCATACAATGGCCTTTGTTCTTTGATCGTCATATGTTGAAACGTATACCTGGTAGCCTTTAAATTTGTTTTCTAAGTTTTCCTGGATGTCCTTCCATCCCTGGTCAAAAAAATGATGCTCATCCTTTTCACCCTCCCAACGCACGCTTACAAGTGTGTTTTTCTGCCTGTCGTAATCAATGCCCCCTAAATCGTAATCGGGATTGGCGTATATTTCTTTTATTTCTTTTTTCGCAACGGGGTCATATTCAACAAGAGACACCTTGTCGCGGTTAATATTGGTAAGCACGTACATTATTTTATTTGTGGAGTCAAAACCCGCGGGACTAAAAGATTCCTTGAAAGAAACCGTCAGCAGCTCCTTAAAAGCGTCCTTCTCGCTATCACGGTAATTGATGGTGATGTTTACCCCGTCTGTTTTAGTGGCAAGCCGTATTACCCCTTTATTATCGGTGTACCAGGAGTCGTAGTTTAGCTTATTGTCGAACAGCAGGGTGAGTTTTCCTGTTTTAATATTCAGAAGATAGGGATCAAAATATTCTTTGTTGCGTTTGTTGATCGTCACGATCAAATCGTCCTCGTGCCCCTTTACAAATTTAAGATCGTCCATAATTTCGCTGCGCACACCGGGAAAAGGGGTAAGGCAAACGGCGCCACTCCCATCAGGGTTTACGGAAAACACCTGGAAATTCTCATCGCCGCCTACATCCTGCTGGTAAATAATTCTATCGCCCTTCCAGAAATAGCCGCTGATGCTCCTCAGCGTATCGTTGGTGACACGGATCGCTTTTGCGCCTTCAACAGCGGGCTGAACAAAAATGTTTGTCTTGCCCTTATAGTCTGCGCGGTATGAAAAATACTTACCGTTGCCTGAAATCCGGAACCCTGCTTTTTCGGGATTCTTAAAGAACAATTTGAAATCGATCTCCTTTGCCGGAGACTCTTTGGCGGCTGTTTTGTCATCCGCTTCTTTGGTACCGCAACTTGCCAATAAACATATCCCGATAGCTACCGGTGCAAACGCGACTGCATTAAAAACGTGCTTTATTTTCATGGGTTTAAGTTTTGTGCTATAAAGATGCAAAAAAAGACTCTTTCCAAGCGATTTTTATTTCCATGGATATGAAAAGCCTGCCCCGGAAGGGAAATTTCCCCCTATACGGGTGAGGAATAATTGAATATATTTATGGAGCATAAATTCTCGCACAAAGCAACAATAATGACCGCGTTACAGCGCTTTAAGCCATTCATGTATTATGTTCCGCTTGCATTGGCGCTGGCTTATTATATTGTTCGCGCTGTAGGGGCACCTTATTCTGATTTTGCCGGTTATTATTTTGGAAGCGCTGCCTTGCTTAAGGGTGATTATAAAATAGCTTATGATAACTACGCATTCAATTTATTAATTGCGCAGCAGGGGTATAAAGGCATTTTTGTATCGTACATGCCTTTCCCGCCGTTTACAGCACTTGTATTTGCGCCTTTTTTATTGTTAAAGCCGTTGTGGGCTAAAATTGCCTTTAATGTGATCAGCTGCCTGTTATTTTTATTTACACTGCGCCGTACGGTTAAATTTTTTGCCGTTCCGGGTTGGGCAGTGGCGCTGCTGCCGGTCATTTTTTTTATGCCGCTGAGGAACGGCCTGTTTTTTGGCCAATCGTACCTGCTATTGCTGCTGTTATTGCTGGAAGGTTATATGGCGTTTAAAAAAGGGAAACCGGTATTATCTTCTTTTTTGTGGGCGGTGGCCATCCTTTTTAAATTGTTCCCCGGGCTTATCCTTATTTTTTTATTGCTGAGAAAACAATATAAAAATGTTGTTTATACCTGCATGGCCGCGCTTGTATTAGTTCTTATCTCTTTGGGCTTAAGCGGGTTTGATTCGTGGAAATTTTATATCGCCAATGTTTTACCACGGGTAAGCAATGGCGAGCTCAACAGCACCTACACTTACCTGTTTCAATCGTTTTTTATGTTGTTGCGGAATCTTTTTGTTTACGATGAGCTGATGAACCCGGGAGCGCTGTTTGATAGCCCGGCCTTGTTTTTGCTGCTACTGGCTTTATTCAAAGCCTTTATACTGGCGCTGTGCATAGGCGCAACATGGAAAAGAAAGGGCGACTTTCTGCCTTTTGCCTTGTGGATAACAGGCAGCATGCTGGTTTCGCCCAACGGCAGCACTTATTCGCTGGTGCTGCTCATCATCCCGTTTTTAGCCGTCGTGCACGAGGCCGCCGACATGCGGGTAAAACAAAAAACGACCATGCTTGTTTTGCTTGCGGCGCTTTTACTGCTCATCTGCAATGTGCCGCTGCAAAGCCTGGCCTCGTGGCCGGTGCTGTTTAAATTTCCGCGGCTATACCTGCTGCTGGTTTTCTGGCTGCTGTTGTTATGGCGGGCGCCCGGCGCGTTCGATTACCGGGTTGCAGCTCTTCTTTTTATAACATTCATGGTGCCCGGAATCATTGCATTAAGCTCGCCCCGGCAAAACAGTGGCAGCTACCTGCTGCCGAAGGACGCGCATATTTTGATATATGATTATGAGGTAAAGGACCACAAGCTGGTATATTATTATTGGGACGATACCGGCGCCCATGAATTAGTGACCGGTTATGCCATTGACAGTATTAGCAGCGAACACTTGGGCCTGCAACAAAATCAAATCTGGTACAAAGGCAAACAATTAACGGGCGGCGGCGACTGGAAAAAAAAGCCCATGCTGGTAAACGGAAGCACTATTGTTTATTTGAGCGATAAAAACAGGGGCGTAAGTTTTTATACACTGCGGAAATTAAGTCTTACACGGACTTTACATGAAGAAGAGCCGGCAGGCTCCTTAAACGGTCGTTAGCACATCAGGCAGGTATTTTGCCCTAAAACTACATTCGGGTAAAATGACAAATGCCATGATTATTTTGCGGCGGGATGTTTGCTATAAAAACTTAAAATTGTTTTCGAAGCAGCAGCGATCATTGCTTCTGCATCGTCAAATTTCTCTTTACAGGCGTTTATGTATACCGAAACAGCAATAGCTTTACCACCGGGCATGTAAATAATACCGGCATCATTCACGGTGGCTGGCGGTTCCCCGCTGCCTGTGCCGGTTTTGTGCGCAATTTTCGTATCTCCCGGCAGGCCGGCCTTCAGGCGTTTGGGGCTGTTTTCGGTTTCAATGAGCAGCTTTATTAAAAATGTGCTGGTGGCGCCCTCCAGGTGTTTTTTTTGCTGAATGGCCGCAAACATTTTGGCCATTTCGTAGGGGCTGCACCAATTGGCTTTTTCATTTTTTTCCGACAGGTGCATCTCGGCTTCGGTTGTTTGGATGGATATATTCTTATAACCGATTTCATGAATAAATGCATCCACGCGCTTGGTGCCGCCCAACAGCTTAAAAAGAATATCACAGGCATTGTTGTCGCTTTTTGAAACGGTGTAGTCCAGCAGCTCCGCTACCGACAGGTCGATATTTCCATCCGGGTATTTTTTCTGCAGCGGGCTCCAGGTGTTTGCCGGCAAGTCCTGTTTTGTTACATGTACCAGCTGGCTGAGCGATAGTTTTCCCATGTCGACCTGCCTCAGCACCGAAATGGCTAGCGGTGTTTTATAAGTGCTTGCCATAGTATAATGTAAATGGCCGTTTATAGTAACAGTGTCGTTTGTGGCAAGATCAATCATAGCGATGCCAATCCTGCCCTGAAACGGCTTGATTAATTTTGCCAAAGCGTCTCTCAATTCATCCATATTTTGAGAGCATGCGGCCTGCGTGAAAAGCAGGCCAAATCCAAGAAGAATAACATTTTTTATTTTTTTCATAAAACGGCGCGGGCTTATCATTCAGGCAAAATTAACGGAATTTGTAATACTACATGTTTTATAGCGCAAACAGAAGATGCATTTTATTGATATCTTAGCGCCTGAATTTTAATTCGTTAATACCTGAATACTAAAAAATAACTATAATCATGATAACTTATATAGGGACCGGCCTGCTCGGATCGAATTTTGTAAAGGCCATGCTGAAAAAAGGGCAAGGGGTGAATGTATGGAACAGAACCTACGAAAAAGCAAAGGTACTGGAAGGGTTCGGTGCGAAAGCTTTTGAAAATATCACCGAAGCGGTGAAAGGTGTGGATCGCCTCCACTTGACCTTATCTGATGACGTGGCTGTAGACCAAGTGCTGGAAAAGGCAAAACCGGGCTTTAAGGCGGGGCTGATTATCATTGACCATACGACCACATCGACCAAAGGCGCAGCGCAAAGAACGGCGTACTGGAAGCAGCAGGGTTATACTTACCTGCATGCGCCGGTATTTATGGGGCCGCAGAACGCGCTCGAAGGCACAGGCTACATGCTGGTTTCGGGCGACCAGGAGCTCATAAAAAAAATGGAGCCTGTTCTTTCGGCAATGACCGGCAAGCTGCTCAATTTTGGGAGCGAGGCCAACAGGGCCGCAGGTATTAAGCTCCTGGGAAATTCTTTTCTGTTGTTTCTCACCACCGGCTGGTCAGATACGCTTGCGCTGGCAAAGGCCATGCACATTCCCTCTTCCGATCTTGTGTCTTTATTCAATCAGTGGAATCCCGGCGCCATGGCACCTGCCAGGTTAAAGCGCATACTCGATGCGGACTTCGGCAATCCTTCCTGGGAATTGAGCATGGCGCGCAAAGATGCCCGCCTGATGATGGAGGAGGCGGAGGCCGGAAAGGGGCACCTGGCCGCTATTCCCGCCATTGCTGCCGAAATGGACCAATGGATCAAAAAAGGTTTCGGCAACAGCGATTGGACTATCATCGCAAAAGATAATTTGTGAAAACGAAGGCCATGTTAAACTTTGGAATAATTTGATTATCTTTATTTTAATTGACCCCAGCCCCCAATTAAAATGAGAAATTTATTATTTGCCCTGTTTCTTTCGCTTTCATTGGCCCATTCGGCCCAAACCAATGTTGGTGGCGGCATTTATGCGAATACCACCTGGCTCAAGGCCAATAGCCCCTATATTGTCGATACGCTTCTCGTAATTTTTCCGGGTGTAAAACTGGACATACAGGCTGGTGTAACTGTTAAATTCAAGCAAGGGGTGATGATGGAGGTAAGGCAGGGCACGCTTAACCTGGTAGGTAATGCAAACGATTCTATTTTTTTCACAAGTAATGCTCCCAATCCAAATACCGGGGACTGGGATGGCGTTTACCTGAACGGCGGTACATTAGGGCCTCTAACCCAGTACTTTAATATGAGTTATGCGCTGAATGGCATTAATAAAATTTATACAAATACGGTTACGGCCATAGATGTGAGGAACTCCACCTTCTGGAATAATACTTATGCGCTCAAGTATTCGGTCTCCGATGTGGAGTCCTCGGTATTTAAAAACAATGGAACTGCCATTGGCGATCCTACATACGTTGCAAACTGCATATTCAGTAACAACGAGCTGGGTATATACAATGCCAAAGGCTTAACGCTGAACTGCTCATTTAAAAACAACCAGATAGGAATTAGCGGCGCGGCAGGCACAATAAAAAAGTGCTTGTTTATCAATAATAGCCAGTCCGGAATTTCCGGATTGTCTATTGGTGCAACCACGCCTTTGGTGGACAGCTGTATCTTCAAAAAAAACAATTCCGGCATGTGGCACCCGCAATACGCTACGATTTCCAACAGCATCATCGATTCAAACAATATCGCTATGGTGATTAAAGGAGCTAACCACATTGAAAAGAACAGCATTTCATATAACCAGGTAGGTATACAGGAGGATCTCGTAGATTATGTCAACATGCCTCCTGCTTACCACAGCCCTAATATTATTAGCCAAAACACCATTATTTCTAATACCGTCGGAATCGAAATAGGCGTATCTAACGATGTGATCAGCTGCAATACGATATGCAATAATTCTTCTTACAACTTAAGTTATACCGGGAGTGACAATACCCTGCCGCCTTATGCCAGTGCGAATAACTGGTGCAGCTCCGACTCTGTGGCGATAGCGGCAACCATTCATGACGGTTATGATAATGTTAGCTTGGGGCTGGTGCACTTTACGCCTTTGAACGTTACCGGTTGTTATTTCACCGTTGGTGTCGCTGAGAATGCGCTTCCAAAAAATATTTCGGTTTATCCGAATCCTTCTGCAGGCCAATTTACCATAAGCTACCCTGAACAGGTAAGCGGCACGCTTCGGGTGCTCGATTTACACGGATCGGTTGTTTATACTGCCTTATTCGATGGCAATCACAGTTTCAGCCTGTGCGCGGCACCGGGCGTGTACGTTTGCGAGCTGCGCAGTAAAACCTTTATATCCCGTCAAAAAATAGTTGTAAGGGATTAAGTGCCGGCAAAAGCAAAACCCTGCGTGGCTTTTTCACCTCACTTTAGCAAATCCGACAGAACTTTTTTCCCTGACTCGTTGCCTGGGTCGAGCTCTATTGACTTTTTATAATTTTCGATGGCCAGTTGTTTCTCGCCGTGTTTCAGGTAGGCTTCCCCAAGGCTATCGTAACAATTGCCCGAATAGGGGAAGGCTTCTACATTCAGCTTGAAAATTTCAATTGCTTCGGCAACCTGCTTTGCCTGGAGGAAGTCATATCCAACCGAATTCATATCGCCCTCATTCATTTTGTACAGCTCCGATATTTTCATCTCTTTAAACTTAGCCAGGCCATTTGCCAGGCCCTGCGACCTGATTATATCTGCCAGTTCAAAGGCCAGTGATTTTTTCGGCATATCATAAGGCAGGTCAAATAAAATGGCGGAGATGGCATGGCTCATTTCACCCAGGGCCGCGCCGCTTGTATTGCTTAGCGAAATAACGCAGTGCTTATTGGTTAGCTCGCGTGAGATGAAGCTGTTAAAGCCGTTAATGCCGCCACTGTGCTCCACGAACATTAAAGTGTTGCCGGATTTCAGGGATTCCATGGGATAAATACCCCAGCCATAACCGTAATTGCCAGGTTTGCCTTCAAAATAATTGCTGAATAACTTCGCTCTTAATTCAGCAGACAATAACACATCGGTATACAGGCCCTGATCCCACAAGTGTAAATCTTCAACAGTGGAGTAAAGCGAACCTGCAGAAAATGGCACGGACATGTCGATGAAACCCGCATTCGCAAGAGACTTTCCTACCATGTCATAGCCAAAAGCGCGCTTCGGTAGTACCTGGTTATTGTGGTCATATCCTGAGTTATTCATTTTAAGCGGGGTAAATATCCGGTCCTTCAGGCATTGCTCATAGCTTTGACCGCTTACTTTTTCAATAATATACCCCAAAAGCACATAACCTGAATTGCTGTAGTTAAATTTTTGTCCGGGCTCAAATTCCAAAGGCAGTGTGTCGAACAAACGGACAAGTTCTTCCGGCCTATGTGGATTGCGCATAATTTTGTCTCTGTACTCCCTGAAACTGGTGAAGTTGGGAATCCCGGAACTATGCGTAAGCAGGTGATGCAGGGTAATTTTTTGTCCCTGCGCTTTTGGATAATCCGGCAGGTAAGTTGTGACCGGAGCGTGCAGATCAAGTTTTCCCTGTTGAACCAGCTGCAAAGTGAGCATGGCGGTAAACTGCTTACTAACGGAAGCCAGCCGGTATTTTGTATCCGCCTGGTTGGGAGCGTTCAATTCGATATTGGCCATACCAAAAGCTTTTTTATAAATCACTTTTCCATGCTGCGAAACAAGAATTGACCCGTTAAACTGGCCGTATTCGGCGTATTTTTCTACAAGCTGCGCTACCTTTTCCTGAATTGTTTTTACCGAGGCCACCGGCTGATGCGGAACTACTGCATTATTTTTCCGCAAGATAAATGAGCCATCCGGGCGTTCTACGGTAACTTCCGTTATTTTGCCTTCGCGATCGCTTATAAAATCAAGGCTTCTGCCGCTGTTGTCATCATAGTTGAATTTGTGGCTGGATGCCGGGTTAAGCGCAATATAAGCGCCATTCACACGCCTGTAAAGCACATCTTTGTAAATGATCACCGACATTACGGTCATTCTTGGGTCAGAGTTCGTTGGCAGGTATTCGCCGCAAAATCTCAACAGCTGCTCCTTGCCGGGTTTTAAGCTATCGCCGGTGCTTGATGCCGGTGTATTGACGGCCGGAGGTATTGCCTGCGTTGTAAAGTATAGTAATAACGATGTGCTCAAAACGAGCACGGTTTGTTTTATATTTATTTTCATCTGGTGTTGCCGTTTAAGGTTATTTGTTCCGCAATATAAAAATACCTTTATTCTAAATAGGAACCTGTTAATGATTAGTTATTGACTTGTTAATGCTTGTTTTGGATATGCGCACCCAAACCCCGGAAAGCCCGGGTTAACAGGGATTCTTTTTATGTGCTGCCATCTCTCGCCCGGGATTGGGCCATTTTTTTAACGCCTCATACTTTTTTCCGCTTGGCCCCTTTTATCGTATTCTTCCTTATACACGGTTTTTTTTGCCAAAAACCGGGAACATATTAAAATTTATTATTATCTTTGTAACTAAGATACTTAGCATATAAGATAAATAACATGGAAACAGGCAGCCAGTTGGTAAAACAGCTAAGAAAAATAACCCAGCATTATGCATATGCCTCCATTCAAATGCATGAGGCCATTGCGCGAAGGGCTGGGCTTTCGGGAACCGACCACAAATACCTGGGGTTTTTATTGCAAAATGGGCAGATGACGGCTGGCCAGCTTTCAAGCTTAAGCGGCCTTACCACCGGGGCGGTTACAGGCTTAATTGACAGGTTTGAAAAGAAAAAATTGGTGAAAAGGCAATTCGCCAAAGACGACCGGCGGAAGGTGATGATTGAGCCAAATATTAAAAATATCATGGCGCTGTTGGAGCCGCTTTTTACTGAATTTGGAAACAAGTCGGAAAAACTTATCGCTTCCTTTTCAGGCAAGGAGATCAAAATCATTGAAGCTTATTTCTTAAAGGCCATTGAAATAATGGAAGAAACAACAAACCTGACTGCCGGTACCGATAAATCAAAAACCAAATGATGCCAAATAAAAACCCTGAAGCGGGAAAATTTTCCGGCTACCAAATAATTGTACTAACGCTTTTAGCCCTCCTGCAATTCTCGGTCATTTTAGATTTTATGATAATTGCGCCGATAGGCGATATTCTTGTAAAATCGCTGGATATATCCACGAAGCAGTTCGGACTGGTCGTTTCATCTTACATTTTCAGCGCAGCAATAACCGGAATTGTTTCGGCGGGCTTTATCGACAGGTTTGACAGGAAAAAAGTACTGCTGTTTTTCTTCACGGGTTTCATCATTGGAACTTTATTTTGTGCTTTATCAAATTCTTATGCCGCATTATTATCGGCGAGAATTTTTACAGGAATATTCGGCGGTGTTACAAGCTCAACAACCATCACGATCGTTTCCGATTTGTTTGCGCCCAACCAACGCGGAAGGGCTATGAGCGCGGTACAAATGGCCTTTGCAGCAAGCCAGATTTTTGGAATTCCTTTGGGATTATTTATTGCAAGCAAATTAAGCTGGCACTATACCTTTTTCCTGATCGTTCTTCTTTCGCTGGCTATTTTATTGGCTATTGTATTAAAATTAAAACCAATTACGGAACACCTGAAGAACAGCTCTCACAAAAATCCCCTGCAGCATTTGTGGCACACAATAATAAACAAGCAGCACCAGATAGGGTTTATTGCAATGATATTCCTGGCTATGGGCATGATGCTCCAGCCTTTTGTAAGCATATTCCTGGTAAATAATCTTCATATCACAAAAACCCAGCTGCCTTTTGTATTTATGGTAACCGGTGCCTCGTCGTTTTTTATCATGCCATTGGTTGGCAGGTTATCGGACAAATTCGACAAGTTTAAGATTTTTCTTTTGGGCTCGTTGGCTACGGTGCTTGTAATTCCTGTTTACACGCATTTGCCGCTTGTTCCGTTTTGGGTTGTGTTAATAATGAACGTATTAATGTTTGTGGTAATCGTGAGCAGGATGGGGCCTTTTCAGGCGCTCAATTCAATGATTCCAGAGCCGGCAAACCGGGGAGCCTATATGAGCATATCCTCATCGCTGCAGCAAATGGCCGGCGGTTTGGGTATCGTTATTGCAAGCGGCATTGTATTTCAACCAAGCCAGGCAAGCCCGTTGCAAAACTTTGATACTTTGGGTTATGTAGCCGTTGCTATCTCCGTTTTTGCCATCTACCTGGTTTACCGGGTTAGTGCAATTGCAAAAAATAATATTCAGAAAGCAAAATAAATAAATTAAGCCGGCAAAGCGGCGGCTGACCGGTTCAACCTCACCTGTATTCAGCCCGGAGGATTTACCGGAATCTTCCGGGCATAAGTTTAAAACCAGCGTTTTACGGCCTCGTCGGTATTGGCAGGTAAGGTATTGAAGATGATCCTTGATTTTGGCGCATTTGTGTGCATTACATTAATAATTTGCTCAAACAAAATGAAATTGGAGCTTTGACCCCGGATGCCATTTCCGATCACTACACCATCATAGGTTTTGTCGCCCGGGTGTTTTGCAAGGCCGCTGAGATCGGTGACGCCTGCATCCACTAAAAAAATTTCAGCATCATAGCAGGTCAGCGGCATACAGATTTCGAACGAATTGCCGGCAGGTATAAAGAAACGCGGATTTCATGATTATTTCAAGTTGCCGGTGTTCAGGGGCACAAAAAAAATAAGCGTCATTGTATCTTTTTCTAAGCCAGGCATTATACTGTGGCCAAACATTTGACAGCATCCTAATTAAATAAGCAAAATGAAAATTAAAATTTCCATCCTTTTCCTGTTTGGTTTTTTACATGCGGTATCATGTACCGTATATAAAATAACCAAAAATGGCAAAACATTTGTGGGTAATAACGAGGACTATTGGAATGCAAATTCGCGAATTTGGTTTGAAAAAGGAAAAGGCGGGGAGTATGGGTCGGTGTTCGTAGGTATGGATAACCTGGTTGCGCAAGGCGGAATGAACGAGGAGGGGCTCGTATTCGACGGCTTCTCAGTGCAGGAACGGCAGATCAAAAAGAAAGCAGGCAAATTGGAATTCTACCCGACTCTCTTCAAGGATGTGATGAAGAAATGCCGTAACACTGCCGAAGTGTATGCCATGCTGCACAAATATGACATGAGCCCCCTAAACGGCGGCATGCTGCTCTATGTTGAAAAAAGCGGTAAGTACCTGGTGGTGGAAGCTGACACCATGTTAGCGGGAAACGACGACAACTATCTTTTGTCTAACTTTTGTCCTTCGAAAGCCGAAAATGTTGATAAGCTGAACATTCCCTATTATCAAAATGGAAGAAAGATGATGGCGCATCATACCGACACCAGCCTGGGCTACCTGACCCACCTCAGTGACACCATGCACCAGGATTGGGGGAAGGGATTTGGCGGAACGCTTTACACAACAATTTACGATCTTAATGAGGGAACGGTCAACTTATATTTTTATCATGATTACAGTACCACCGTCAAATTCAATCTCAAGGATGAGCTCGATAAAAAGGATAGAATCCTGGTGATCCCGGAGATGTTTCCGGATAATACCGCAGGCCAATTTCATTATTCGAAGTACAACAACGCAAAGGAAGCCATCCGGTCTTTAGTAAGCAGCAAAACCGCTAACGACTCCCTGGCTCTCGACAATTTTATTGAAGCTGAGGGACTTTATCCCATCATCAGGGTTTTTGAACCCGATCTAAACGATGCGGGGTATGCGCTTCTTGAAAAAGGAAAACTACCGGCAGCCATTAATGTGTTTAAGCTTAATGTGAAATATTTTCCAAAATCATGGAACTGTTATGACAGCCTTGCCGATGGCTACATGAAGGCCGGCAAATATTCGCTTGCATTGCTCAATTACAAAAAGTCTGTTGAAATGAATCCCGACAATGAACACGGCAATGAGCAAATTCTCAAAATCGAAAAGCGCGGGCCAATGCGTTGACTTGCTCTGGCCATACCGTAAATAAAGAAATGCAGGTAGGGCCTGTATTTATTGGCAAAGAACATTGCTTAAATTTTACAAGGTTAATGCAAACGGTCAAATAACACCTTTATATTGTCGTAATCACAACCCATGCCCCTGGCTGTTCTGCTTTAATTTTGTACCATCAATCAACTAATAACAACAAAATGAGAAAAATTAAAATTATTGAACACATCTCCCTCGATGGTGTAATAGAGCACGGCGGAGACTTTGAGTACGGCGGATGGACGACACCTTACCGCACCCCCGAAGGGCAGGCCATGCTCCTGCAGGCATACGGCCCCGGCTTTGATTTGCTGCTTGGCCGTAGTACCTACGATTCATGGTTGAATTTCTGGCCAACCGCCGGCAACTTTCCCTTGGCAAACGGTATAAACAGCGCAACCAAGCATGTTGTCACCCACAGGCCGGATAGCCTGACCTGGGGCCCGGTCGAAGATTTGGGCGGGGATATGCTGGAAGGCCTTCGCAGGCTTAAGGTCACCGACGGCCCCGACCTGGTTGTTTCAGGAAGCATATCGTTAACCTCCGTGCTGCTGGATGCCGGGTTGGTGGATGAGCTTATCCTGGTGGTGTACCCGGTACTACTGGGCCGGGGCAGGCGCCTTCTTTCAGATGCATTTGACGCCCGCAAACTCGAGTTTGTAAGCACGGCCACATCGCCAACAGGCCTGCTCCTGAATACTTACCGGCACCTGGGCCCATTAAAAAGCTGAATTTTTCAGTACAACAAGCCCTTCATGCCTTCAGGCAAGCCTGGGACATTTCGTCAGAATAAAAACTGTTCCAAGAGGACGGTTTTTTTCATTTATGGGCTCCCGGAACATAATGGTTTCGATGGAACGAACCAGTGTAATTAAATTGATTAAGTTTGTACTTCCAAATTTCATAGGCACATGCGCCAGGTGATAAAAAACATACATACCTACACCAATTTCAATGAATCGCAGCATGTAGAAGTTAAAAAACTAAACCTCAAAGGCTGTTCTGTGGCAGGTATTACCTGTTATAGGGAGGCTTATAACTGCAGTCTTTTTTTGGAGGAACCGACTATTACACTGGTGCTTGCCGGTGAAAAATACATGCTGGTGAACAGGAACGAGTATTTTCTTAAGCCGGGAGATCTTCTCTATATACCGAGGAATACGCTGGTTTTTACAGATATTCCAAAAGCGAAAAATAGTTTCCGAAGTTTTAACCTGGTGCTTTCTGAGGCCGCAATGCAGGCACTGTATGGATTTCAGCAAGGAAAAAAATGTTCTTTTAATAACAATGTTATTAAAGCGACACAAATTCCTGCTTTGGTCAAAGCGCTAAAAAAAATTCCTGGCGTATTTCCATTGGCGGAGAAGAAAAGCGAACAAATTTTCCTGGAACTGCTAAACCCGATCAAAAAAGAACTTTTCGAGCTCGGTACTGCGTCGGAAAAAAGATATGCGAAGGAGATAATAAACAAAGTGCTTTTGCAATCACTGTATCACCCGGTGAACTTGTCGCAGATGGCCTCTCTCAGTTATATGAGCCTCGCTACCTTCAAGCGTAGATTTAAAGCAACATACGGTGTTTCACCCAAGGCCTGGCTGCGGGATCAGCGTTTGCAGGCCGCCTATTTTCATTTAAAAACAAATAAAGAAAAAATATCCGATGTCCTTACGCATCTTGGCTTCAACAACTTTTCGCATTTTTCGTACCTGTTCAGGAAGACTTTTCACACCGCGCCTTCTGGCGTGACCCCGTAAAATTGAGCCGATTTCGACAACGATCACTTTCGCCCTGGCGTATCTTTACAAAAAAAACATGATCAGTAAAGAAACAGCCGAGGGTTTTGCAAAAGCCTGGATTGCATCCTGGAACAGCCACAACATGGAAAAAATTCTTGAACATTATTCTGATGACATCGAGATTACGACGCCAATGATTAAACTGGCGGGGGGTATTGACAGTGGCTCACTGACGGGTAAACAAGCAGTAACAGACTATTGGAATAAAGCTTTTAATAAAATTCCCGATCTTCATTTTGAACTTGTGGATGTAACTGTATGCATCAATTCCGTTGCGCTGTACTATAAGTCAGTAATGAACAAAATGGCCATTGAGGTGATGTTCTTCAATGCGGAGGGAAAAGTCAATAGGATGTTCGCGCACTATACCATGTAATGCCGTTGGCGCGGATTTGTAACCCGTACGATTTTCCCAACAATGAAGAAAACTAGCCGCTACCGCGTCTTGCTTTTTATTATTGAGGTCCCGAGCACGGCAAATGCCCGGTGGGTGTTTGAGCGGGTTGGTGCGCCGGATTAGCTCCGCTGATCCGCATTTGGAAGCCGTAGAATCACAATGAAGAAAACAAGCCGCTATCGCGTCTTGCTTTTTATTTTGTCTCCATGCCTTCAGGCGAGCTTGAGGCATTTCGTCAAAATAAAAAACCGCCCTAAAGGCGGTTTTCTTCATTTATCGAGGTCCCGAGCGGATTCGAACCGCTGTAGCAGCTTTTGCAGAGCTGAGCCTAGCCACTCGGCCACAGGACCTTTTGTTATTTTTTTAAAGAGCTTGTTTGCCCTATCCCTGGCCGCTGTAGCAGCTTTTGTCCCGACAGGTGTCGGGAAGCCTAGCCACTCGGCCACAGGACCTTTTGTTATTTTTTTAAAGAGCTTGTTTGCCCTATCCCTGGCCGCTGTAGCAGCTTTTGTCCCGACAGGTGTCGGGAAGCCTAGCCACTCGGCCACAGGACCTTTTGTTATTTTTTTAAAGAGCTTGTTTGCCCTATCCCTGGCCGCTGTAGCGGCTTTTGTCCCAACAGGTGTCGGGAAGCCTAGCCACTCGGCCACAGGACCTTTTCTAAATTTTAAATGAAAAACATTGGATCGGTTCCAAATGTTAAATTCAAAATTTACGCAGGCAAAAATAGCGTTTTTTTAGATATCTAGCAGAAAAAAATTGAAAAACAGCCGCATTCAGCGGCAATTACCGTTAAAGCAGAGTGATATAAATCTCCAGCCGCTTTGGCACGCCTAAGGTAATAAAAAAAGGGCCGGAGATAATTCCGACCCTTTTTTAATTGGCTTTCAGGTTTTTACCTGTTGATGATCACTTTTTTGGTAAAAGTTTTATTGTCAGCGTTTAAATGTATAAAGTAAACGCCGTTGGGTGCCTCATTCAGCTGAATGTCTTTAGACAGGGAGCCATTATTGCCGTTAATTTCAGTGCTGTAAACCTGTGCGCCCACGATATTGTATATCGTCATTTTTACAGGGCCGGCAGGTAGGCCGCTCGCATTCATGTTAAAGCTGCCGCTGTTTGGATTGGGCGATATGCTGTAAAGCACATTTTCAGCTTCGGCATTTTTAATGCCCACTGTAGCAGGGTTTATCACATTTACGGTTATAATATTTTGGTCCTGAGAAGAGCGGAAGATAGCGTAGGTGTAGCAGGAGATATCCGAAGCGCCGCAGTTGACGTTTACGCTCAGGCAAATGGTGTAAGTGCCGGCGGTTGAGTAGGTATGTGAAGTATACAGGGTGTTGCTGCTGCTGCCATCGCCCCAATACCAGGTGGCGTAGGTAACATTGGCAGGATAAAGCGGGAAAGCGTTCCAATATTGCGGGGTGCCGGTTGGGCTTAAAGAAAAGCCGGCATTAGCTACACAGGGAGGGTTAACGGTGCTGACCGTAACCACCTGCCAGGTGCTGTCGGCGCATGGGTTAATACTGGCGCCAATGGCGCTGAGCACAACAGTATAAGTGCCGGTAGCGGTATAAGTATGCGAAGGGTTAGGGCCGCCACCGACATTGCCGTCACCAAAGTTCCAGTAGTAAGTTGAGGCCCCTGTGGAGCTGTTGGTAAAACTCACGTTATTGGCATTTTGTGAATATGAAAAACCTGCCACTATGTTGCAATAGGTGTACACATATACGATATACGTTTGCGAATCGCTGCAGGCCGGGTTGCTGTTATTATTGGCGGTCAGCGTTACCGTATAGGAGCCGTTGGCAGAGTAAGTATGCACCGGCGAAGCACTGGTGGAGCTGCCGCCGTCGCCGAAGTTCCACGAATAGGTGGTGCCGCCGGTAGTGCCTGTGGAAGAATTATTGAAAGTAACAAGGCCGTTTGCCGATTGCGCCCAATAGAAATTAGCGTTCAGTCCACAGGGGTTTACTGTTGGAATATTAACTACGCCAAGGGCTACAGAACAGCAGTTTACTCCCGAAACAGAGCTGGCCATAACAGAATAACTGTTGCCGGCACATAAGCCGTTTATGGTTGAGCCTGTCGCCAGGGTTGACCAGGTATAGCTAATGGCTCCGCACATATTGCCGGGAGCGGTTACAGTGGCCGAGCCATTACACTGGCTTGGGCTCGGAGGCGTATATTGTACGTTAAGTACACATGGATTTGGGTTTACTGTGAGAGTGTTAACCGAAATGGTTTGGGTGGTGTTGACCGAGCAGGTAGGTGCTGTTGAGCTGATGCCGAACGTTACCGAATAAATGCCGTTGGCGGTATAGGTGGCGGTGGCATTCCAGGCATTAGTGCCCTGCGGCCCAACGGGTGTGGTACTGCCGGGAAGGTACCAGTAATAATAAGTAGAGGCATTTACAGGAGAAGCTACGCCGGTGAAGCTAACAACGCCATTGGCCCCAACACTGTAATAAATGTTTACAGTGCATTGTGCCTGCAAGTTTTTAATGCCCATCACCAGGCAAAAAACAAGCAGTGATTTTTTTAAGAAGGAGATTTTTTTCATGTTTCGAATTTTTTGAAAGTGCTTACTCTTTTGCGGATTTTCAGCTTCCTCCATTGGTCACTCATAACCATACCAAAAACAGCCCGCAACGGTTGGTCAAAGTTTCGATAAAAATGCGGCAAAATGTGCCTGATTGAGTGAAAAAGGCCTTTGGGCGAGCAGAAATATAGCCCGGCCGATTATACCAAATAACCTTTTACTAATGACTGATAATAAATTTGCCCGTGTATTGTTGGTCCGCCACCACTTCCATAAAATAAATTCCATTTGGCAATTCGCTGGTATCCATCAGCCAGTCGTTATTTTGCGGCCCGGTAAAGCTTGCCTGTTTTACCATGGCGCCGCTCGCGTTATAAAGCTTCAGGCTGCAGTTCCCGTTTTGCGGCAGCCGGATACGGCATTGGTTATTGGCCGGGTTTGGGAAAATGCTGAGAGACTTGCCGCCGCTTGTTACCGTGCCGATGCCGGTGGATTGGGAAGCGTTAACCGGCAGTTTTGCAATGAATACGTTGTTGGCGCCGCTATTGTTGGTCAGGGGAATACTGCCTATGTTAAGCGTGCTGCTCCGGAAATAACCCGTTACGTAAATACTGGAGCCGCCATCGAAACAAATGCCGTTCCCGAATTGATCTGAATTGCCGCTTTCGGCCAGCGCCCAAACCTCGTTACCGGCTACATCGTATTTGCCCACCAAAATATGGTCGGCGCCGCTGCTGTTATTAAGCGTGGTACTGCCCATGAACAGGGTGTTGCTGTAAAACTCACCGGTTACATAAGCGTTGCCTGAATTATCGCAGCAAATGCTGTAGCAATTGTCCGTGCCGCTTCCCCCGTGGGCTTTGGCCCATTGTAAATTGCCCGAGGAATTGTATTTTGCTATAAACAGATCGGCGCTGCCGGCATTGCCAAAGGTAGAAGTGCCGCAGGCAAGCACGGGACTCATGAAATTGCCCGTTACCAAAATATTGTCGGCAGCATCCACGGCTGCGCAATTGATAAGGTCGTCGGATGAGCCGGTAATGGAGGAAGCCCAAAGCACATTGCCCGATGCATCGTATTTTGCAATGAACGCATCCATGGAGTTGCCGCTGGGGTCGCTGTTGCTCAGCGTTTGTGTACCCATTGCCATTACAGGCCCCTGAAATTCGCCGGCTACAATAATATTGCCTGCGGCATCGGCAGCTACGCTATTGGCATAATCGAACCTGGCGCCACCTACCAGCTTGGCCCAAAGCAGGCTGCCGATGGGGCTGTATTTCGCAATAAAAAAATCGGTTGCGCCATTGCTCGGAAAATTGTAGCTGCCTATGGTGAAGCTGTAGCTTGAAGCGGAGCTTCCTACCACGTATACATTGCCGCCGGCATCCGTGCAAACGGATCGCGCGAAACCACCGCCTGCGCTTTTTGCCCACAGCACATTCCCGTTTTGGTCGAGCTTGGCCAGGAACATGTAGCCTGCACCGCTGCCTACCGGGTAAACCGTATATGTGCCGAGTACCATACCTACCGGTGCGGTGGCAACACCAATAAAAAAGCCGGTGATAAAAATATTACCGTTTGCATCTGTACATATACCGTAAATGGCATCGTTGCCGCTGCCACCAAAACTTTTGGCCCACAGCACATTGCCCATGGCGTCGTGTTTTACTATGTAAACGTCCGAATCGTAATCCGGCTGAAAACTTGTATTGGTAAGGGTGTAGCTGCCAAAAGTGATGGATTGCCCGGTGTAATGCCCGGCCAGCAGCGAATTTCCCGCCGCATCCGTGCAGATATTCTTCCCGATATAATTGTAATAAGATATCATACCGTAATTTTTTGCCCACTGCCAGGTGGGCGATTGGGCGTGAAGCAACAGGGCAGGTAAAAGCAACAGGACCATTACAAGGCATTTTGCACAAAGGCGTTTGGATGATTTCATAGCGATGAGGGCTTGGTTAATTATATTTTTACAGTCAAAAAAAGGCATTTCAATGAAGTAAAAACTTACTCATTAGTTTATCCTTTCTAACTAATACAAAATATAAATAAGAAAAGTTTGTAAAACAGCTATCAAATCACCGCGGCCATAAATTAACCTTGTAATGGGGGTTACGTGACGCTATGTTGTTTAGCGGCTTTTTTAAAGCGGGCGGTAATAAAAGCGCCGCACAAAGCCCAGCCTATAACCAGGTCGAACATCGTGCCTTTAATAAAATGCCAGGGAAAGGCGAACCAGTTGGCATTTTCAAGTATCGACTGGAAGATGGTGAATATTGGCAGCAGCATTACCAGGCCAAAAACGGTGCCGGGTTTTTTGTTTTGTGCGCCAGCACCATGCAGCACCATTAGCATGATGATTGCTGCGACGAGGTTGAGAAGAACCCCACAGATCATATTGGAGGCGTTCATGCCTTCGAAAGAGGTGTTGTAAAAAATAAGCGCCCATGGTTTGCCAAGCTGTGCCTTGCTTTGCGCCTCCATTGTTTCAAACGACATTTCCTGCGAGGGGTCTGTGCCGGGAACGGCGTATACGCCATTGGCATTTAAATTTTTTGTAAGTGAAGCCAGTATTTCACCTTGTTGCGGTGTATATTTCATAGCATCGTTGTGCGTAGGTAATGCCATCCATGAAATGGCCTGCCATACAAAAAGAATGAGTGTGCAAATAATTGCGTTAATGATGTGCTTTTTCATAATTTATTTTTTTTCTTTTGTGATTGTTTATTTAAGAGCTTGCCAAGCTTGCGCATGTTGTTTTGCCAGAATTGCTCATAAAAATCGAGCCAGTCCCTGATCTCGTTGAAGCCCGAAGCGTCGAGCGAACAATACCTTTCGCGCCCGTTTTCTTCTATCGAAATAAGGCCTGCCTCCTCCAGCGCTTTTACATGCTTTGAAACAGCAGGCCTGCTTACCGAAAAATTGTTGGCCAGCATGCTGATGCTCAGGGAACCGGCAGTGAGCAGGTAAAGAATTTTTCGGCGTGTGGGATCGCCTATGGCGGCGAATACATCGGTTTTTGTTTTTTTCATGATCACTGCTTTTTAGGTAACAAAGCTTCGAAGGCTTTTGCAATTTTACTGTTCCATCCGCTGCCCATCATATAGCTCACCATCCAGGCCCTGAAGCCTTTAAAGCCGGTATGCTCCAATATGAGCCGGGTACCGTTTTTTTCAGGGATCAGCACCCAGGTAACCACGGTATTGATGTTGTCGGAACCCGGTTTGGGCCCCGATACCCATGAATAGCTTAGCCTTTGGTTCGGAACAATTTCCAACACCTTGCAATCCACAATGCCGCTCCAGCCGGGCACGGGCTTAGACCTGAACTGAAAACGATGGCCCAGCTCAAGCCTGAAATCGTTCGGCATCAGCCACTGTGCTATCAATTCGGAGCTGGTTAAGCAATGCCACACTTCTTCGGGCGTATTGGGATAGAGCCATTCCAGTTTTAAATCTCTTTTCATAAATGCGTAACTTTAACGTTACGCAATATTAGTAACTTTTGAGTTACGCAATACGGGTACACGAAAATTTTTAACTGTTGAGAATTAATGGGTTAGGTTTTTTTTCGCAAAAATCGCGGATAAGGTTCTGCCGGCCGGCTTATGTTTTTTTGATCCCGAGTATTTTGATCAGCAAAGGTAAAGTGAGGCCCTGGCCTATTAAAGTAATCAACACCACAACCACCGAAATAAAAATAATGGCGCTTCTTTCGGGGAAAGGTTCTCCGCTGCCTACTGTAGCAGGCAGGCCTATGGCAATGGCCAGCGATACAATGCCTCGCATGCCCGCCCAGCTAATAATTAAGCTGTTTTTAAAGTCAAGCAGGGCCAGCTCCGAAATTCTGCCTTTGCCTTTCTGAAAAGCTCTTTCAAGATTTACCTGTTGCAGGAATATCCTGGACATGCGCAAAGCCAGGGCAATCATGCAGATTAAAAATCCATAACCTATGTAAGGCATAATTTTATCATGGTCGATGCCCTTCACTACGAAAGGGAACTGCGATCCGATGAGGATAAAAACCAGGCCATTCAATAAAAACACAATGATGTCCCAAATGGTTTTTGATTCTTTTTTCAGGCTTTCTGGCAAAACTTTGTTGCTGTACCTCGAAATAGTTAAGCCGAGCACAACAACGGCAATAACGCCTGAAACGTGAAACTCTTCCGCTGCCGAGTAGGTTACAAAAGGCATGAGCAGCATCAGGCTGATAACCACCATGGAATTGTTTTGAAATTTATTAAGCAGCATGGCCAGAATTTTTCCAATAATGAACCCTATGAGGAAACCGCCTGCCAGCAGGATAACAAAATTCAGGGAGGCTTTCCATAAAATAAATGAGCTGCCGGTTACCGCGGCAACTGCAAAGCGGTATGCCACCAGCGCCGAGGCGTCGTTAATGAGGCTTTCTCCCTCAATAATGGTAACCGTTTTATGAGATAGTTGCAGGCCCCTGGTAACACTCATGGCTGCCACCGCATCGGTAGCTGAAAGAATAGAGCCCAGTACAAAAGACAGGGGCCAGGTCATGCCTGGTATAACATAATGTGCAAATACGGCAATGCCCACAACCGTAATAAAAACCAGTGAAATTGAGAGCGTGCCGATGGTATTGATGTTGATCCTGAAGTCCTTAAAAGAAAGGTTAAATGCTGAATCGTATAACATCGGTGGAAGAAAAATCAGGAATATCACTTCCGGGTTCAGCTCTACATCAGGCAAGGCAGGCACAAAGCCAATGGTCATCCCGGCAGCAATCAACAGTATGGGATAGGGGATCTTTATCTTGTCGGCAATGGCCGATAAGCCGATCATGACAGCCAGAAGAAATATAACAATCGCGTAATTTTCCACCCAAGGCTTTTAATTTAAAATATAGGATGAATTATTTAACCGGGCAAATTTATTTTTTAAAACTTAGGCCGGCCTTCTTCAGCTCATTACGAAGCTTGGGCATGGAGCCAGGGCCCATGCCATGCAGGCCTAAAATTTCTTTCTCGTTATGCCCGGCCAGCTGCTTAAGCGAGCTAATGCCAGCATTTATTAAGGCCCGCCTGGCAGGTGCCGACAATGCAGCCAGGAAACCTCCTGCGGGTTTGCGCTGCGCTTCGCAAACCGGGCAAGTGGGGCAATCGCTGCTTTTATAATACAGGTGACCTTCGGGGCAGGTTCTGGCAGTTTTTTTTAACGCGGTCATATCATATGTTTATGCAAAGATAAGCCTTGCGCCTCATTTTCTATCTGCAGCTGTAACAATATGCATGAAATTTACAGCATGGCGGCAAGGGTATGCCTGGCAGCCGGCTCCTTTATGGCCGCGATGTCTATATCCAATATACGCCCTCAAAAACCGACCAGGGTTTCTGGGCCGTTTTATCTGCAAAGTGTTTCACCTCGTGCAATTGATCCTGCGGCTTGGTTACCGCTTTTGGCTCGGCTTTTTCAAAATTATGGTTGCCGGGAAGCAACCTGCAGCATTTTTCGTTCAGTTTTTCCATGTTGCCTGCTTTAAATTTATTTATATATCTAAATGTATCGATTTATTGACTGAAAAAAATACGGCTTTCACCGTTTATTTTTTCCATGAGCAAAGGAAGCAATTTTATCGATACATTCAAAAGTATCGATTTATTATTTGGCTTTTTTAACTTTTATATTGTCCAAGGAATTTAATATAGGCATCCAGCATTTCCTTGTTAATCTGGTAGCTCGCATTTCTGCCGTCCTTTTCGGCAATCAGCAAATCGGCATCCACCAGCTGCTTCACATGGTGCGAAATGGTAGACTGGGCAAGGTCAACAGTGTCAACAATGGCGGTGCACTGGCACCCGCTTTTTTGTTTCCTGATCATATCCATTATTTTTAAGCGGTATGGGTCGCCCAATGCCTTGGATATTTTTTCTATTTTTTTTAAATCCAGCTTAACATTCATAGATGCAAATTTATCGATTTATTAACAGCGACGGAAGTTAAAAATGACTGAATTTTGGCTTTCAAACAGGGCCAGCCCGGAAAAACAGCTGCCGTTTTCAAGAAAAACCCGCCCATTGTCAAAAAGTGCCCGCCATTGACGAGAAGCGCGGGCGCCGACATGTGTTTTTTTGATACATTAGCTGATACCGGGCTTTTATGTAAAGGCGCCTGGTTTAAAATCTCCATCAAAAATAAGTAATGGCATACATTATTATATTAATTATATGGAGACAAATACCGCAACATTGCTTTCACTGACCCTGAGAATAGTCTCACAAAAATCCCGGGTAGCCTATCAAAATACAAAGAAATGCTTGTTTGGTTTTATTGTTTGCTTTGTGACGGCGAATGCCGCATTGGCGCAAACCAATATTTACGACAGCATTTACATTGGCGCCAGGTGGCGCACGTTTATGACACACCTGCCGGCCAATTACGATGCCTTAACCAGGTATCCGCTGGTGCTGGTTTTTCACGGCGGCGCAGGCAGCTACGCTTCCATATCAAACGAGTCTAAGCTCTCATTAAAAGCCGATACCGCCGGGTTTATCGCGGTATATCCCGAGGGGGTTAAATCATCGGGCTTTCGCAGCTGGAATGGCGGAGCCTGCTGCGGGCCGGCCGTATCGCTTAATATAGACGATGTTGGTTTCGTAAATGCTTTGCTTGACACTTTGTTCAGCCTAAGGCCTACAGACACAATGCGGGTATATGCCACCGGTTTTTCCAATGGCGCGCTCTTGTGCTTTCGCCTGGCAAGCCAGCTAAGCGGCAGGTTTGCCGCCATTGCCCCGGTGGCGGGAGACCTGGTTTACAGCCCTTGGAACCCCTCGCAATCCGTTCCCATCATCAGCTTTCACTCTTACCAGGACAATGTTATTCCCTATGGCGGCGGCTCAGGTTTCCCGGCCCAGGACAGTATTTTTAAAAAAATCAGCTCAAATTATGCGTGCACACAGTTTAAAGATACTTTGTATTACGATACATCGCGCTACAACCATTTTATTTGCAATGGCTGCAATTGTAATGCAGTGATAGAGGAATACGTGAGCTACGATGGCGGCCATTCCTGGCCCGGTGGCGCTGCGCCGGGGCCGGGTGTTGCGGTTTCAAATTATTTTAGCGCTACCCAGCTGATGTGGGACTTTTTTAAGCAATATACAACGGCCTGTGCATTGCCTGCAAGCGCAATTGACGAAGCGCGTAGCCGGGAAAAATTACAGGTATTTCCCAACCCGGTGAGCGACCGGCTGACGCTATCCCTGCCTTTGAAAAATTATAAGTTAAATATATACAGCGCAACCGGTGAAAAGGTAAAGGAATTGCTTATGGCCCCAGGGCCGTGTGAAATAAATTGTTCGGACCTGCCCGGCGGTTTTTATTTTATCAGGGTAAAAAGCGAGCAGGACCTGTTAACGGTAAAATTTATCAAGCAGTAATGCGCTGCGCATAACACCAAAAATTACCTGATATTAAATATAATTATGGAAACAAATTGCAGTTATTTTAGAATCCCCAGGGGGAAATGGTTTTTATTGATGGTGCTTGCGGTGCAGTATATTTATCCGCAAAGCTGGCTGCAAAAAGCCGATATGCCCTTTAAAAGAAATATGGCCGTTGCATTTACGGCCAATAACAAACAGTACGTGGCGGGAGGCATTGGGCCTTCGGGCAATAGCTATGTAGATTTGTGGGAGTACGATAAAACCCTTGATGCCTGGTCGCAGAAGGCCGATTTACCGGGCAGCGACAAGGGCTGCAGGAACGGCATCGCTTTTTCATATAATGGAAAAGCTTACGTAGGCCTGGGCCTTGGCGCCTCGGGAGCATATAAGAGCGAGCTTTGGGAGTATGATCCCGCCGGTGACGCATGGACGCAGAAGGCAAGCCTGCCTGCCCAGGGCCGCGAGGGATCGGCATGTTTTGTCATCAACAATAAGGCTTATATAATTGGTGGGGCTGCTGTTTCAAGATTTGCCGAGGTTTGGGAATATGACATTACCGGCGATGCGTGGACCCTGAAAGGTAATTACCCGGTGGGGCCCATTATTTCACCCGTCGCTTTCAGCATTAATAATAAGGGATACGTTACCTGCGGCTACCCGGCCAATAATGTCACCACGCTGACTTATGAATACGATCCGCCTGCCAATCAGTGGACGCTGAAAACGCCTTTTATCGGCGCCGCGCGGCAGGAGCTGATTGCCTTTGTGCTGAACAATATTGCCTATTGCGGTCTGGGGCGCGGGTACACCTTTAGTAATTTTTACAATGACATGTATAGCTATGACCCGGTTACGGACAGCTGGATACAGGAAGCCAATTTTCCCGGCGCGGCAAGGCCATCGGCTATTGCTGTTGCCGATGGCGCGCGGGCGTATGTCGGCAGCGGCTCCTCGGGGGGAGACTGCTACGGAGATTTTTATGAATATACGCCCGCAAATATCACCTCTATTAAAACCAAAGCGCAGCACCCGGCCTATGCCTGCTATCCTGTTCCTTCATCGGGCGATATTTACCTCGAAAATTTGGAAATGCAAAAGCCGGTGTATTATAAAATGCATGACCTTAGGGGAAACCTGGTGGCGGGTGGTAAGCTGCCAGAAAATAGAACGATTCAAACCGGCGTATTGCCGGGCGGCAACTATATATTGTCAGTGATTGTCGGCGACGAGGTAATAAGAAGGAATATCATCCTTCAAAAATAAAAGTTATTCGGGCTGCACCAGGTCCGTTTCAACAGGAGAAACGGGCAGGATAATTTCAACCAGGGTACCTGCCGGTTTTTTCCCGGCATCCAGGAGCTCTGTCACTTTTACCTGGTAATTTTGTTTGGAGAGCTCCCTCAAAAGCGCAAGCCTTTCGGAAGTGATAACCATGCCGAAATGCTGGTTATTTACCTTGCTTTTATTTTTTTTACTTTCCATAATCCCAATGCCGTCATCCTCGATTTCTATTTTTAACTCCTGAGCGAGGTGCTTTTTAATAGTGATGATAATATTGCCCTTGGCGTGCTTTGGCATTATGCCGTGCCAGATGGCATTTTCAATATAGGGCTGCAGCAGCATATTGGGTATCCTGATGGTGGAAGGTGCAAGATCATCAGCCAGTCGTATTTCGTAGTGAAGGTCATTGCCAAAGCGCAATTGTTCGAGCGAGAGGTACAGCTTAATCCTTGCTATTTCCGAATCAAGGCCGATAAAGGCATCCTGCGCATTTTCCATGGTCATCCTGATGAGGAAGGCAAAATCGGCCAGGTACGAATTGGCTTTATCATTGTCGTGCCTGTTGAGGTAATGCTGTATCGAGTTCATGCAGTTGAAGATAAAGTGGGGATTGATGAGCGCCCGGAGCGCCTGCTGTTTCAGGTGAGCAACTTTGTAGTGCAGCGACAGCTCCTTATTCCGTACCGAAAGCTTTTCCCGTTTTTTGAGCTCGTGCTTTTTAGTTTGCCACCAGGTAATAAAAAATATAATGCCTGTAATAAATACCAGCAGCGAGGCTATAAACCACCAGCTTTTCCAGAACGGCGTTGAAACGGCAATGAATAATTTAACGTTATTGCTCCACCGGCCTTTGTTTTTACGCGCGGATAATATAAAATTATAATTGCCCGGCGGCAGGGAGGAGAGCTCGATGGAATTGTGGTCCGTAACAATCCAATCCTGGTTAAGGTTTTCAATTTTGTACCTGTACTCCACGGTGTTGGCATTTTGGAAGCTTAAACCTATGAAATCGATCACCAGCTTGTTTCTGTAGTATGAGAGGCTTACCTTTTGCGGCATGTTTATAACCCTGCTGGAAGTTTTAACCGTAGTAATATATACCGGTGGCGGCGACTCATCAATGCGTATGCGGTTGGTTTTAATAGACGAAAGGCCGGTGGCCGTACCTACAAAAAGTGTATTATCGTCTTTAAAGTATAAGCTAAGCGCTTCATCAGGATAAATGCCCAGCCCGTAGCCTTTTATATCAAGGGTGTTCAGGTCAACATAACTGAGCCCGTGAAGGGTGCCTACCCAAAGCGTATTGTGCCTGTCCTCGGCCAGCTGGTTGCATTTATTATGCGTTAAGCCGCTTTTGGTTGTAAAAATCTTAAAGGTATCGCCTTCAAAGCATAGCAGGCCTCCCTCGGTGGCGGCCCAAATCCTGTGGTGGCTGTCTTCGAGCACAGCATGAATCACCCTGAAATTTTTATTTGCTGCAACGGGCACCTCCCGGTAGCGTTTACCATCAAATGTTACCAGGCCGTTGGAGGTGCCAAACCAAAGGTGATGCCGGTGATCCTCGATCATGGTATTGAACCTCCTGTTTTTTATGGCGGTTTCGGAGCTGTCAACCACAAGCATGTTATTTTTAATACGAAATAACGAATTGTAATTTCCTATCCATGCATTGTTTTTACTATCGGCATACATAAACAGGGCGCCTGCACCGCCTGTATTGCTGCGCATGGGTTCCAGCACGCGGGTGCTGCGCGCCTTGAGGTCCATTTTATACAGGCCCTTCGGCGTGCCTATGTAAAGCAAACCCTCGTGCATTTTAGCGAAATAAATAAATTCATCGGGCTTAAGAAAGTCGGTGGCAAGCAGGCTTACCTTGTTATTTTCCCACACAAACAGGCGGCCTATGGTGCTGATGAGTATGCGGTTTTTATCAATGGGCGCTATCGAATTGCAATACATCGTAGCGTAATCCTCATGGGGAGAATAATTGACAATGTCAAGGGTGCTGATTTTGTATACGCCCGCATCGTAGGTGGCTATCCAGATATTGCCTTCGCTGTCCTCGAACAGGTCGTTAACCAGGGTTTTATGTATGGCCAGCTTTTTGGTAATATCTTCAAGCCCCCCGTTATGAAGCAGCAATATGCCCGAGTTGTATAAGGAAATCCATACATTATGATGCCTGTCGCAAAGTATGTTGCTTATCATCTGCGAGCTGTCCATCCTGAGCGAATAAACAATCCTTTGGTTCTTAATGCCTGTGATCTCATGATCCGAGCATATCCAGTAAGTGCTGTCGATGCTTTTTTTCACGTCGCGTATTTTGTCTTTGATAAGATCCTGCAAAAAAGGCTCAACCACTGTATCTCTCAGCCTGTACAAGCCGTGGTTGGAGGTAAAAAGCACTTCATTGCCATACTCAACAATTTTAAGCAATGTAAGGTCTGCCGGAAAGCTGCTGTCGAAATTATAGCTCAAGGCCCGGTGGTTGCTAACCCGGTACAAACATTTACCGGCTTCGCGCGTAATTACCCAAAGCCTTTTTTGCCGCGATACGGCATACAGCGCGTATTTTGGAACCTGCGAATCTGGAAATTTTTTTATAAAGGAGTCCGACATCAGTATAACCCCTTCCTTGATGGTGCTAATGAGCTTATTGCCGGCTTCATCTTCCGACATGGAAAGCACAGAGCCGTTCAGCAGGCTGTCATTTTCTATGGCCCTGAAATTTTTCCCGTCGAATGAGCAGAGGCCATAATTGGTGCAGAACCACAAAAACCCGTGCCGGTCCTGGTAAACGCGGTACACATTTGAGTGCGACAGGCCATCGTTCATGCCGTAGTTCCTGATGGGAAACTGCTGGGCAATTGAAGCCGCCGCTGCAAATAAGCACGCCGCCGCGAATAATAGCTGCCTTGGATTGAAACTCATGAATGGCCTGTAACGCTTTTTATTTTCTGCATAAACTCGTTTAACCGGTACCTTGAAATGTGAAGCCTGCTGCCGTTGCTTAAAAGCACCATTTTTTCATTTTTTGAAATATACTCCTTAAAATGCAGCAGGTTTATCATGTGTGATTTGTGTATCCTGAAAAACCAGTGGCTGTCAAGCGTTTTTTCGAAATGATGGATGGGCTTTGAAGTGACAATTTTCTCATCGTCGGCCAGGTATATGGTGGTATAGGTATTATCGGCTTCAAGAAAAACAATGTCTTTGATGTCCACTATTTTTATGCCATGCTGGTGGTTGATGATTAATTTGCCAACCGGTATTTTTTTCGAATCCAGCTGTCTTTGCTCCAGCTCCTTTTTCCGCCTGACAATTGTTTTTTCAAGCGTTTCCTTAAACTCGCTTTTTTTGATGGGCTTTAGTATATAATCGCAGGCCCCTTCCTTAAAAGCCTTGATGGCAAACTCGCTGTAGGCGGTTATAAATACAAGCTCAAAGTCCCTGTATTTTACCGATTCGAGCACGGTAAAGCCATCCATGTCGGGCATTTTAACATCCAGAAATAAGATGTCGGGTTTGTTTTCCTCCAGTGCCCTGAGCGCTGCCTTGCCGGATGCGGCCTCCATGATAGCGGCACCGGGCATAAATTCGGTAATCAGGTCGCGGATATAATCCCTGCTCAGGGTTTCATCATCAACTATCAGGAAAGAGTATTTCATAAGCACGAAACATGTTCTTTTGTAAATATAAAAAAAAACAGGCCTTTGCCGGCATCTGTTATAAAAGGCGAAAATGAAGCGCGATCTTACAAACCGCGCTTCATTTTAAATTGTAATGCCGCTGGAATTAATCTTTAATGATTTTAATGGCCCGGTGCGTGGATTTATCGTCCAGCCTTATAAAATAAACACCCTCAGGCTGGCTTTCGATATTAATCTCGTTTTTGCCGTTTGCCTGGAGCCTGCCCTGGCAAATCTCTTTGCCTAAAACATTATATATTATATATCCTGCTTCGGTATTTGTTTCCAGGGTAAATTTTCCATTAGCAGGGTTAGGATAAACCGCTACGGTTATATCGCCTGCATCTTCATGTGAAAGGCCGGTACAGGCGCTTACGCTTATTGTTTTTGTATATACGGTGCTTGCGCCAAAGCTATTGGAGCTTACAAGCGAAGCTGTAAATACACCCGTGTTGGAGAATGAAACCGTTGGATTTTTAACCGAGGAGGTGGCCGGGGTACCACCCTGGAACTGCCAGCTCCAGGCTGTTGGGGTATTAACCGACAGGTCGCTGAATACGATAGATTGCCCTTTGCAGATGGCGGAAGACGACACGGAGAAGGAAGCCGTTGGCGCGGCGCCATTGGCTTTCAGTGCCAGGTTGTCGAAACGCACATCCAGCCAGCTGGATGAAGCCTTATATTTGAATGCTATGAAGCTTTGCCCCGGTCCCGCAGGGATGGGAATGTTGGTTGAAATTCGCCATACACCGTCGTTTATATAATTTGTATTCCTGAAATCGATCAATTGCACTTTAGAAGTTGCAAGGTCGGGGTCAGGCGACCCTCGTAATAAAAATATGGCTACGGTATCGGCCACCAGTGGCGTTGGGCTGAAACCCGCAAAAGCATATCTTACCGAATCGATGTTGCCGCCTGCTGAAAAATTAAATGGCGGAGATACCAGCCAATCGAGTGTCAGGTCGCCTACGGGATAAAAATGGATGGCGCAGCTGGGAGTTGAATAAGCCGAATAATTGGGTGGTGCGCTCACATAATTCCAGGAACTGCTTGTGGTGCTTATTTTTTTGTAAGTAGTCCAGCCGGTTTGGCCCTGCAGGTTATCGAAGCCGGTAAAATAAGGCAGCGGTGTTTGGGCATTGAGGTTTAAAAAAAGTAATGACGCCGTCATTACAACGAAGGTTGTAAAATTTTTTTTCATGTGATGAAGTATTTGTTGCGTTTGATGCCACATAAATTGTGCCATGAATACATTTTAAAGGACATTGGCAAAATTGTTTTTTATCTGGCAGTGAAAAGGGTTTTTGTGGTCGCTTTTTTAAGATTGCTGTTTTTTTTCTTCGGTTGTAAAATACCTGATCAGCTGCCAAAGCCGTTCAACCTCTTTTTCCAACAGGTCGTTTTTAGTTTTAAGATCAAGATATGGCATGTTTTTTTCAGCATCGTCCAGGCCGTTCTCCCTTTTTGGAAGGGATATTTTATCCTGGGCAAGTATGTCTCCCTCGCCGTGTAATAACCAATTCATGTTTGAGCCGTAAAAATCCGCGATTTTTTTCAGCAGCTTTTCGCTTGCAAAAGCATCAGCGTTGTTTTTGATAAGGAAGAGATCGGAGCTTGAAAGGCCGCACCTGACAGCAAATTCACATACATCGAGGTTGTAAAAAGCGCTCAATTCCTTAATTCTTTCAATAATTTTTTGTTCCATGGTTTACTGTTTGTTAATGGGGTTTAATAAAATATTTTTGCAGATCGGGCAACGGATCGGGCAGGGTTTTGTTTTAAAACAGTTTTGTGAAAGAAAGTCACATTCGGCATTATTTATTGTGTGGAGATTTAATGCAAAATTTTTGACCGGGCCATTATATGGCTCAAGTATTTATTTATTAAGTGTGATTTTCACACGATGGCTTCATTGGTTCGACCTCCCACTCATAAATTTTATTGAATAATAATTTTTAAATTTTCAATACCATAACCATGTTTTATTTTTATAAGGTAAATGCCTTTGGCTTTTGTGCTTAAATCAATTTGGTTGGTGCCGGGGGGCATTTTTTCATTTAATATCACCTGCCCAAGGGCGTTGATTATTTTTACTTCGGCTTCGCCGGGGGAAAGCAATGTAAAACAGCCCGTGTTGGGGTTCGGGTAAATTAAATAAGGAGCCTTTCCCGAATTGCTTTGCACGAGCGCTGTACAATCGCTTACATTTTGAACAACGACGGCGGCACCCATGCAGCCGTTTGTATTTGCGCCGGTAACGGTGTATGCGGTGCTGGTGGCCGGGCTAACGTCAACCGAATTAGTACCGGAGCCCGTGCTCCAGGTGTAAGTGTCGGCTCCCGAAACGCTTAAGGTAGCCGTTTCGCCCGCACAGATAAAAGGGTTGGAGCTTACCGCACTTACGCTTGGCGATGCATTTACGGCGATATTGCTCAGCGCTGTGTTCTGGCAACCATTGGCGTCGGTACCCGTTACCGTATAAACGGTTGTTATAGCCGGGTATACGGTGGCAAGGCCGCCCGGCGAATAATAATAACTGCTGGCACCGCCGGCTACAATGGTAAATGGTTTCCCCGAGCAAATGGTGCCGCTATTGGCAGTAACAAGCGGCAATGCATATACCGTTATGGTAACCGCCGTCCGGCTGAGGCTCGAAGCGCATGTGGTGGCTTCGGCATAATAGGTGTAAGTGCCGGGGCTTAAAGCTGGTGTAACATAGTTATTGCCGCTATTCAAAGTAGCGCCGCCTGTTGCAGCCAGGTGCCAGCTCACCGTTCCCGGGCCGAGCATATTTAGCGTAGCCTGGCCGCCGGCGCAAACCGACAGGTTCGCGATAGGTGTATTGTTTATAGGTGCTATGGGGTTATTACAGTTGAAAAACCTCGCAAGGAAGGCATCGTTTGTTCCGCCCCCGTAAGCACTTTGGTGACTGCCTGAAGAGGCGACGAAAGTGCCGGAACTGCTTGCAGTACCACCCGAAATATAGATGCTGCCGCCTGGATGGGTGCAGCATGAAAAAATGCAGTCGTTGTCGTTACCGCCGTAATAAGTGCTCCACTGGCGGGTGCCGCTGCCGTTAAACTCGGCCAGGAAACCTTCGCTGCCGCCGTTGCCGCTGCTTTGAAAGCTGCCAGGCGTTGCCAGCGAGCCAGGAAGAGAGATTTCGCTATAGCCGGCCAGGTAAACGTGCCCCGCCGCATCGGTGGCGCATGAATAACCAAGGTCATTGTACCAATCACCAAAATAGGTACCCCATTGGCGAACGCCCGTGGTATTAAATTTTACAAGAAAAGCGTCGTTATATCCTGAGCTGGTATCCTGGTGGCTGCCCGGTGTTGCAATGGCCGTTCCGCCGGCTGAAGTTGTGTGGCCGCACATGTACACGTTATTGTAAACGTCCACGCAACAGGATAACGCCTTGTCAACAACGCTATCGCCATAAAAAGTGCCCCACTGGCGCACACCATTATTATTGAATTTTACAAGAAATGCGTCGTAAGCCCCGCCGCCAAAAGTGTTTTGATGGCCACCCGCCGTGGCTATGGATGTGCCGGTATTTGAATCCGTTTCGCCGCACAGGTATACATTGCCCGATGCATCTGTTGCGCAGCTCCTGCCCGAGGTTCCCCAGTACGGAGCTGTGGAGCCGTAATAGGTGCCCCAGCTGCGCACGCCGGTAGCCGAAAATTTTACAAGGAAAGCGTTCCAGCAACTTCCCGCGCCTGCAAGCGTGCTCTGGTAGCTTCCCCCGGTTGCAATACCTACGGTGGAACCGGTATAACCGCACAGGTACACATTATTGTTAATATCGGTGGCGCAGCCCCAGCCGTAATCTGAAAAAGTTCCGCCATAATATGTCCCCCAAAGGCGGGTACCATTGGCGTTGAATTTCACTAAAAAAGCATCCGAAAAATACCCCCCGCCCCCAAAGGTGCCCTGGTGGCTGCCTGGCGTTGCTATGGTTGCGCCGTCGCTGACCAGGTTCGGGAAAACCACGTCGGTGGAGCCCGCGAGGTAAACATTACCCAGCGCGTCTGTAGCGCATGAGCCAATTGTTTCGTTGCCTGCTCCGCCATAGTATGTGGCCCACAAACGCTGGCCATTGGCGTTAAATTTGGCCAGGTAAGCGTCGAATGCGTTCACGTAAGTATCCTGGTGGCTGCCGGTGGTTGCAATCTCGTTGCTGCTGCCACTGGTTTCACCGGCCAAATAAACATTGCCCGAGGCGTCGGTGCAGCAGCCCGTAATAGCGCTGCCCAGGTAATAGGGAAAGAGATAAAAGGAATTACAGTCGTTGTAAGCCCCGCCATAATAAGTGCCCCACACCCTTACGCCGGGGTCTATCAGCATAGGGAGAGCCGCGTTGTATTGCGCCACTTCAAAACTTAAAATATTACTTTTAAGGACCCACTGCGCTTTTAATAGCTTGTTATTTTGATAAACCAAAGGCCGTTCTTCCGTAATGTCGCCGAGCGCGGTTTTTATTAAAGCGGACCCATCAGCCTGCAGCTCAATTTTATCGGCGCCTTCAACCTGTATCTGTATTTTTTTATAATCGGCATGCGGGCCAACCAGGTAGTCGTATTTTAAATGCCCGTTCTTTTCATAATAATGCAGATCGATGCCGTTGTAAATATTTTTATAAGTTACGCCACTGTAGCTCATTACCTCGCGCACGCCGTCTCCGGGACAGCCTTGCAGGTAATAATTATCAAAACCCGGCAAGGCGGCGTCGGTAAGCACCGCGGCATCATGGTTCATATTCAGCCAGGTCATATCCACGCGAAAAATAGTGGCCAGCACAGGCAATTTGTTCGCTGTCTTTTGTATCGCAACCGTTTGCTCACTGTTTGTATATGTAGCTTCGGGCTTTTGCATGCGGCTTAGCTGGTAGCTGATGCCATTGTTGCGCAAATGGTAGCTCATGCCCTGCGTACTTCCTGAAAACAGCACATCGGGCCGGGCATTAAAATGCTGGTCCCTTACCTGGCCCTTATTTTCGGTAAAACGCAGCAGCTGCTGTTGAAGCGCAGGTACTTTTACCCCTGGGCCATAATTTGGCCCGTGCGCATCCAGGATAAAAGGAAAAACGGATAAAGCAAAAAATAATTTCAATCGGGCGCTCATGGACCAGGTCTTTATAAATATTTTATTTGCATAAGTTCAGTAAATACACATCAATAGGGATAACCCAATAATTTTAAAACTTCTGTTGCAACTGCTACCGGCCTTACGCCGCGCGCGGTTATTATATGGCGGTCAACAATTACTTTGGGCGAGCCAATGATGGCGCCATTTTCGGCCAGGCGTTCCCTTATCCTGTCATTTTGCGATTTATAGCCGTTGGTAGTTATATTTTTATTTTCGATCAGATGCGTGTTGTTGTGCAATTTGATGGGAATTAAGCCGCAAATGCCATCGCATACCGCGCTTACTATGCCACCCTTTTCGTAAATGCTCGCAGCTATTGCTTCTATTCCGTTTGAATCAGGATAATCGACCAGGCAGCTGAATCCGCCGGCGTAATAGATCACATTATAATCGTCGGGCTTCACCTGCATAGGCGTCAGCGAGTTTTTTAATTTGTCTTCAAGGGCTTTTTTTTCGTTCTCGGGTATTGGTAATTTTTTAGAATAGTGCAGGTTAAATGCCAGGGGCACCGAACCTCCTTTGGGGCTTACAATGTCTACATCTTTTATCCTGAACCCAGCCTGGTAAATTTTTGAATAAAAATCGGACACCTCCGGGCCATAGCAGCCCCAGGTATGGTCGTTGGGCCTCGAAATGGTATTGTTGGCGCTGGTCGCTACAATCAATATTTTTTTTCCGGAATTTATTTGTGCCCGTACAAACAGGGCGCATAATAAAAAATTTAATAAGATAAGAGAGCTTTTATTCATTTTGATCCGGGCAGCTCATAGTGGCTTCATGCGCGTTTGAATCTCAAAATTATAATAATATGTAAATGTACCGGCCGCTTATACCGTTGTTTTTTGACAACGGTATTCTCTTTTTTGCATATATCTGAGAAGACCGCGCTGCTTCAGCAAGCGCAATTAATCCGTCCGGGATTTACGGCGCCGCCGGCATAATAAAGTGGGCTGCGTGTAATTAAGCCTTGTATTGGCTTTAAGAAAAAGTATAACGCTTATTGTTTACTTACTATTATTTTTTTCGTGAGCAGCCTGTCGCCCGAGCGCAATGCTACAAAATACACCCCGTTTGAAATCGCGCCGGGTTGAACGGTGAGTGGAGACCCACTTATCACAGGGCTTTGGGCAGTATATACCAGTTCGCCCACCAGGTTGTAAATGCAAATATTGACCTCGCTTGTTTTTAAGCCCGTGGCCAATAAATTAAATTCACCGTTATTGGGATTGGGATAAATATCGAAGTTTTCGTCATTGCCGGCAAAATTGGCAATGCCATTGGTTAATGACGGTTTTTTTACGTTAATGTGCACAATGGCCATCTCCTGCTGCGGATTTGTTGTTTTAAAAACGGCATAGGTGCTGCATATGGAAGCCGTGCTCCCGCATGAAACGGTAACGCTGAGGCAAATGCTATAGCTGCCCGCTGCCGGGTAAGTATGCGAAGTGTAAAGTGAATCGGTATAGGTACCGTCTCCCCAGTCCCACCGCGCGGTGGTTACATTCCATGGAAACAGGGGTACTGCATTCCAGTATTGTGGAACGCCGCTGGGGCTGAGGTTAAAGCCCGCGTTGGCCGAGCAGGGCAGGCCCGTTATATTAAGCGCATAAATTACGCTGTCTCTGCATTGCCCCGAAATGGTATCGGAGGCCCTGAACATCACATTGTAAGCGCCGGCAAACATGTATGTGTGGGCCGGCGATTGCAGGGTGGAATAAACCCCGTCGCCGAAATCCCAAAAATAATTGAATGGGCCAGTGCTATTGCCGCTGGTAACGCCGCTGAAATTAACAAGGCCGGAGGCGCCCACGGTATGCGTAAAATTGGCGTTAAGGCTGCAGGTAATGGGAATGTTTGATACCTGTACCGTTTGTATGGCCGAAGCGGTGCAGGTTGGGTTGTTTTGAAGAATGAGCGTGGTTGTGTAAGCGCCGTTGGACAGGTAGGTGTGCGACAAGGTTAAAAAATTGGTTCCGCTCGGCGCAATCCCGTCTCCATATCGCAGTGTATAGCTGGTGGCAGCGGTATTGCCGCTCGAAGTATTCGAAAAGTCGACCTTGCCGGCAGTCGTTAACGACGAAACTGCGTTGTAACTGGCAACCAAAGCGCAAGGTGTTAGGCTGGTTACAGTAACGTTTACAATATTGGTATCAATACAATTGGCCGATCCCGTGTTCCGGGCAATTAACCTTACAGGGTAGGTGGCGTTATTTGAATAGGTGTGTGAGCCTGAGATGCCGTAGGTTTCGGGTGAACCGTCGCCGTAGTTCCAGGAATAGGTGGTCGACGCATTGGCCCCGGTAGTGGTGTTTATAAAGTTATAGGTGCCCGGGGCAATGGGGCTTACCGTAAAATCGGCGTTTATCGTGCACATGACGTTGTTGACGTTAAAAGTTTGGCCGGTGACGCTGAGTGCGCATGGCGGCGCGCTATTGCTATAGGTGAGAACAACATCGTAAGTGCCGTTGGCGCTATAAGTCATGCCGGCTATGGCAAAGTTAGTTCCGTTTCCGGTGGAAGTGAGGGAGGAGTTAACAAAACTCCACGAATAGTAGCTGGTTGGCGTAATGGGCGAGGCTGTGCTCGAAAATGTCATCTGCCCGTTGGGGCCGATAAAGAAAACAAAATTCGACGAGCACTGCGCACCGGCGTATTTAATGCCCAGGGTAAAGCAAAAAATAATCAGCAGCTTTGTACAGTATTTTTTATTTTTCATTCTTGTTTAAATTCTATATTGTCAAAAAAAATAATTAAGGGTAAGCCACGCAAATTACCGCTTCTGCACCATCAACAGAAATGGCGTTGCTGCCATTGTATAAGGTGCAGTTAAACTTCATGTGCACTTTTTTTGTTTTTTGCCCCAACTCGTTTTTGTCATAATCTTCAACCGAAAGAATATTAAAAGCGCTTGAGGCGGGTTGCAGGGCATTGTCTGATTTATAAACAGTGCCGTTCGCATCGGTCCAGCTTATTGTGGCAGCCGACAGGTCCGGCAGCTTAACAGCCAGTATGTTCGAAACCCGGTAGTTGGCTGCGCAGGATGACACGTCGCTTTGCGTCACAGTATTATAATTGAAAACAGCAACATCGTTATTGGCGTCGGTTAAGGTTAATCTTACAGGATAGCTGCCTGCCAGTGCGTATGCATGAAGGGGAGACGGCGCGGAGCTCGTTCTGCCGTCTCCAAAATCCCAGTAGTAATTGAAAGGCGCTTTGCCATCTACGGAAGCCGAAAAGCTAACCGATTTGTTATTAACGGCAAAACCTTGCACTGTAGTTGTACATGAGCTGCCAAGGCCTATTTTTTGGGTATTACAAATGCTGCCGATGCACGCGTTGGCGCCTTTAATGCTTAAGCATACATCATACAAACCCTTTTTAGCAAAAATGTGCGTGGGATTTGCATCATTGGAAGTTTGCCCGTCGCCAAAATCCCATTGGTAGGAAGCCGCATTTTTGTTGTAAAAAGACAAGAAGTCTACGGAATAGCCGTCGCCCGTTGCCAGGGGGTACTGGCGCGCCATAAGCGATGAGTCTATTTTAACGGCGCCCGAACCTGCAGGGGTGATTTTAAAATCGTTGATCTGTATTTTCAAGCTATAAGCGCAATTATTGCAGTTGCTCTTGGTAAGGTTGCCTATGAAATTATATACATTGTTTGAATCGTGGCTATACGATGCGTACATGTAATAATTATCGGGCCCTGCCCCCAGTGACACAGGCTGGCCATTAACCACTCCCTTAAAGTAAAAAACAGAAGTGTTTTCCACGGCAGATTCCGGGTATTTTTTCTTATTGCAGGAAATGCAGCCCGCAACGAGAAGAACCAGAATGTATAATTTAAGTGCTTTCATATTCATTTTTTGAAAAGATTGTAAACTAAAGTCAATTTTAATCCCAGGTTGCGCTCAAAAGTGCTGGATGCGAAAAAAGTATTGTTCTTTACATCGGTAACGCCGCAAATAAATTCTGCATTAATAAACAGGTTGTGGTACACCGCGCGCCTGTAAAACAGCGACAGCTGTGAGTCAAAATTGTTAAAACCCTGTACGTAGCCTTTGGTTTTGGAGGTTTTGTAATCCGTAGAGCTGTTCAGGCGCTCGTTGTATGTTTCCAGCTTATTATCCACGGTAAGCAGGTACGCAAAAATATAGCCGGCACCGAATGTGTTTTTATCGTTCAGCACAAAATTTATTTTCAGGGGCAGCTGCAGGTAGTGAATTTTAAGCGGGGTAATTTTAGTGACATAACTTTCTTCGCCCAGGCCATAACGCGATATTTTCGACACATGGGTGTATTGTTTCATGTTGCCCACCGAGGTGTATTGCAGCCCGGCCGATATGGCAATTTTTGGGCTAATAAAGCTCATGTAACTGATGCCTATAACCGGGTTAAACCCGTTGGCATCCTGCTTGCCCTGTGCTTTCCAACCCAGCAGGTAATTTGTGCCGGCCTCTATCGAAAAAATATTTTTCGGCAAAATCCTGCCTTCTATACCGGGCGTATTTACAGGTGCCGAAGCAACGGCCGCCACGCTGTCCTTCGCTGCAAGGCTGGGTGTGGCAATGGGTACAGTTGGCATAGCCGCTGCAACCATGGTATTTGTGTCAGCCGGTTTTTCGGCTTCGGCTGCTGTTTCATTTTGTGCAGGTCGGGCAGGTTCAGGCGCCATGCCCTCATTTTTATCGTTGTCGCCGCTGCCGCTTATACCGGCAGCATTGTTTGTTGTATGTTCCTTTGTAGTAGCCGCCAGCGGTGGCACTGTTTTAGGCGTAATGTTATTTTCAGCTTCGCCGGGCACCTTCGCCATGGCATTGTTTGTTGGAGCCTGTTCTGTGCTTTTCTTTCGGTTTATTGCCACTGCCATAGCGCCTTTGTTCACGCCAACAGCGGGCACCGGGTTGGCCTTAGCTACCATGTTTTGCCGGGCAGCCTGGGGCGCTACTGCCTGTTTATCTGCGCTTTTAGCCGCAGATTGTTTTCCAGGCGCGCTTCCTGCTGCGGCAATTTCCGTTTTAGCGGGCTCCCGGGCTGCGCTTTGGTACGTGGCACTTAAATTATTTTTGGCATCTTCGGCCGGCTTGCTCGTAGCGGGGCCTGTAACAGGCGCTGTAACGGGGGTTTTGGCTGAAACAACAGTGGCAGTGGTATTGGCAAAAGGATACAGGAAAATAAAACCCGAGGTTAAAAGCAGCAAACCCAATAAAACAAAAAGCGCGCGCCTTTTCTTTTTATTGCGCGAAGCATCAATCATTTGCTGCGCCTTTTCCCAGTTGCCGGCCTTAAAGGGGAATTCCTTGGCCTCCAACTTTGCTTTCAGCAGCTCTTTAAATTTTTCTTCACTACTCATGGTCACTGATGTTTATTGGTAATTCAATTTCGTTAAGCATCTTTTTTAATTTTTCGCGTGCCGCATTCAGGTGCCACTTCGAAGTGCCTTCGCTGATATCGAGCATTTCGGCAATTTCCTTGTGTTTAAACCCATCAATAAAATATAAGTTAAACACTTGCTGGCTCGCCTGCGGCAGCTTGGCTATCAATTCGTAAATCTGCTCCGCGTCTATTTTGACAATTGCATCATTTATCTCCGAAAATCCACCGGTTTCATATATCTCGTCAACATAGAGATTGGTTTCGTAATGCTTTTTTTCTTTCTTGTACTCATTAATCAGCGTATTAATCATTATTTTTCTGATCCATGCTTTAAAGGGAAGCTCAGGATCGTACTTTTTAAGATTCGTTAAGATTTTTAAAAATCCGATATTCAGAACTTCATTCGCCCTATCCTGGTTACGGGTGTACCGGATGCAGATGCTCATTAAATAACTGTAAGAAGCCTTATACAATTCAAATTCAGCCTTACGGTCACGACCAATACAATCGCTGATCAGTTTTTGCTGAATGTTCATAATTGATATAAGTTCTTGTTTATTATACAACAAGATACAAAAAAGGGTTGGGTGGCGGCCGTAAAAATCAAAAAACGGGCCCAAAGCTCCGTCACTGTTATGGTTGGGGTAGGCCGGAGGCATTAAATTTTGCCTAAAATTTACATTTTAATAAGTGAGTATGGCATTTCAAACAATGGCCTAAAAATTTGGAAAATTTGGCACTATTTTTGGTTTATTTAAGAAACTTGTTTTAAAGTTTAATTAATTATTAAAGTGTAACCGCTTAAAATTAATAGTTATGGAAAAAAAGCTATCTCACAGGATAAAAGAACTTAGGTCCTATTATAACATGGGCATTAAGGAATTCGGCTTACGCTGCGGCTTGTCGCACGTGGCTATTTTTCACCTCGAAAACGGCCGCACCCTGAAGCCGCAAAAATCTTCGCTGCAGCGCATTATCAACGTTTTTGGCACCACCAACGAATGGGTGCTGCATGGCATAGGCGATATGCTGCCCAACGGCATTAAAGACCTTGACGCTACCGAAAAGGAGGCCGATAATTTTTGGAAGGACGAAGCCTACCTTGAGCTAAAAAGCAAAAATATGCTGCTCGAAAGGGAAGTGGACCGCTTGTGGCAAATGGTAAATCATTTTACCACGGGCATGAAAACAAATTTCCAACCCGCGCTCGAAAATTAAAATTCGCCGATTTTTTTTAATTGCTTCTTAAAACCTGGCTTAACAGCCCGGATAAATATTAACTGCTTTTGGTTATCAACTAATTTTTTCAGTTGAATAAGATTCAATAAAAAAATTGGATTTCATCATTTTTCTGTTCTAAAATTCCCCTGGCTTTTATGTGTTAAACCAAATTCCGCCCCCGGCCGCCCCGGAAAATTTAAACATTTTCATCAATTTGTCTTAACACGACAATAATGCGTTTTTAAAGACACTATTTCAATAGTAGTATTTGGAAATTAGCGATGTGAGTGAACTTAAAAAAATTGGCGGCAGGATTAAAAAGATCAGGTTGAACAAGGATTATACCCTTGGCAACATGGCCGAGGAGCTGCAGATGACCACGAGCGCCTACCGCAAAATAGAAGCGGGAATTACCAACGCGCCAACTTTACGCTTGCTAAATATTGCAGCTGTGCTGGATGTAAACGTTACCGATTTTTTTGAAGACATGCATGCGATGGTTGCCGATCCAAAAGAAAAATTTGGCTATGCTACCAAGGATGATGTGGAAAGAATTACAAAAATGGTTCAGCAGCTCATGAAAGATTTTGAAAAATTCCGCGAAGCATTGCCCGAGAAAATGGGAGCAAAAAAGCAAGGCAGGCAGGCCGCCCGTAATAAAAATAAATAATCGCTCAATTGTTCTTCATCACTTTGTAAAGCGATTTGAACTCGTATTTTTTATAAATTTTGGCGTACACCCTGCGCATTTCTATCAGCTGCTCGGGGCCGGTTGTAAATATTTCGAGGTTGTGATGCTCGGTCAGCTCATTGCGCAACAGCTTTACCCAAATTTGGTAATGTTTAAAGGCTACCCCGTCGCGGCGGCTGATGTCAAAGTTTTTGTTTTCAATTCCTCCAATCATGTTATTGGTGTTTAGATAAAATATGATCCAGCTCTTTGAACGTTTCTTTTTCTTCGGCTACCTTGTTCCTGATGTAATCGATGCTTTCGTAAATGGAATCCGTGGACAGTACGATAAAAGACCCGTTCCGCGCGTGGTCGATCGTGTACTGTATGGCCTCCGTCTCATCTGAAATTACAAGGATAGGCATGTCCGGGTTTTTTATGTGAATGCCTTCTACCAAAAGGTCGGTCACTTCTTTTTCCGATCGGCCCCGCATGTCTTTATCATGGCGGATGATAATTTCGTCAAAAATTTCTCCCGACAGCATGCCCAGGTTCCGGATGTCCTCGTCTCTCCTGTCGCCAACACCTGTAATGATGCCGGTTTTATACGCAGCCCCGGTGCGCTCCATAAATGTTTTTAGCTCTTCGAAACCCCCGGTGTTATGGGCATAGTCGACCATGAATTTAAAGTTCCTGAAATTGAATATATTCATTCGGCCGGGCGTGAGCTCGGGCGACGGAATAAAAGTTTGCAGCGCCCTGCGTATGTCTTCAATTTTAAAATCCTGTATAATGGCTGCGAGCACACAAGGCAAAATATTTTTAATCATGCATTCGGCCCTTCCTTCGAGGGTAAGCGGAATGCTTTCTATTTTGGCCACCCTTATTTTCCAATCGCCTTTGCAAATGGTAAGATATCCCTTTTCAATAATGGCTGACAGGCCGCCTTTGGCGCAGTGCTCCCTTACGCGCGGGTTGTTTGCGTGGATGCTGAACAGCGCAATATTGCAGTCAAGCTCCTCGGCCATTTTAAACACCAGGTCGTCATCGGCATTTAAAATTGAAAAGCCATGATCGAAAGTGCTCTTGGCAACCACCGATTTTACCTGGGCCATTTCCGCAAGGGTTTTTATTCCCTTAAGCCCCAGGTGGTCTTCAGATACGTTGGTTACGATACTTATGTCGCAGTGGTCGAAGCCCAGGCCCGACCTGAGAATACCGCCGCGCGCGCATTCGAGTACCGCAAAGTTTACGGTAGGATCTGTCAGGATGGTTGCCGCGCTTTGGTAGCCCGTGCAGTCGCCATGGTGTATCATATGATCCTGGATATAAATGCCTTCAGTAGTTGTATAGCCTACTTTGTAACCTGCAGTTTTGGCAAGATGGGCGGTTAGGCGGGTGGTGGTGGTTTTGCCATTGGTGCCGGTTACCGCAACGATTGGAATCCTGGCGGCATTTTGGTCGGGGTACAGCATATCCATTACCGGCTCGGCTACATTGCGTGCCAGTCCTTTGGCCGGGCTCAAGTGCATGCGGAAGCCAGGGCAGGCGTTTACCTCAACAACACCGCCATTTTCGTTGGTTATAGGAACCCGCACGTCCTGCGCAACCATATCAATACCGCAAATATCCAGCTTCATCAGCCTGGCGATGCGTTCCACCATAAATACGTTGGCGGGATGAACCTCATCCGTTACATCGGTCGACGTGCCGCCTGTACTGATATTGGCAGTATGCTTCAGGTATAAAATCTCGCCTATAGGCAGCACCGAACCGGGCGTTAATTTTTTATTTTCAAGAATTTTTTGTGTCGCACCATCCATCTTGATGCTGGTTAATACTTTTTCGTGGCCTTCGCCGCGCTTTGGGTCGTTATTGGTTTGGTCAACCAGCTGCTGTATGGTTGAAACCCCGTCGCCCATAATGGCGGCCGGCGTACGTTTGGCGGTAGCCACCAGCTTATAGTTTACCACCAAAAACCTGTAATCCTCGCCTTGTATGTATTTTTCAACAATAACATGCTTTGAAATGGTTTTTGCAATCTGGAAAGCCTCCAAAAGCTGCGCGTCGGTTTGTATGCTGGTGGTAATTCCGCGGCCATGGTTTCCATCGATAGGTTTTACAACCAGGGGAAAGCCTATGTTTCCGGCAGCGTTTTTAAGGTCCTGCTCATCATAAACCACTTCGCCTACCGGCACGGGAATGTATGCCTTTGCCAGAATTTTTTTAGTTTCATCTTTATCCGCAGCAGCCTCTACACCCCAATTGCTTGTATCAGATGTCATGGAGGCGCGGATCATTTTTTGGTTTACTCCCTGCCCGAACAAAACCATCGAGCCGTTTTCGAGGCTCCTGTATGGTATTTTTCTTTTTTTTGCCTCGTTAATGATGGATTGGGTGCTGGGCCCAAACCCTTTTCTTGTTTTAATACGTTTTAATTGCTCAATATCCTCGTTAATATCGTAAGCCGTGCCCGAGATTATTTTTCTTGTAATCCTCACAGCCGCTTCTGCAGCGTACAGGCCTGCCTCCTCAATTTCATATGAAAAAATAACTGTATATATGCCATATTCGCCGGTTGAGCGGGTTCTTCCAAAACCGCACTCCATGCCTGCCATGGTTTGGATTTCGAGCGCAATGTGCTCTATCACGTGGCCCATCCAGGTGCCTTCTTTTACACGCTCAAAAAACCCGCCCTCATAATCCTTTGAACAGCGGTGGCTGAATAAGGAGGGCAGCATTTTTTCAATGCGCTCAGAAAATCCCGCAATGGTATTTGTCGGAAATTCTTCCATATCCCCGATATCAATTTTGGCTACAATAAGATTGTGACGGTAGTTCGACCAGAAATTTGGCCCTTTCATGATTTTGGTTTCCAGGATCTTCATAAAGTGAGTGCTAATTTTCTGGAACGGCTCTAAAACCATGCCAGCGCCCTGTTTGCGCATTTTGGAGGGTTACTAACAGTATTTGTGGGGTTACTAACAGGGCATTAATATTTTATCTCTTAATATGTGGAATAATTTCCCTACTCATTTTTCCGACAGATAACCCAGCAATTCAGCCTGTATCCTTGTGCAGCTTAAAAAAACGGGCTTGTGGTCGATCTGCACTTTAAGAAAAGAATTTTCGATGGTGTAGCTGCCGTCTACGCTGCCAATGGGAGTCGACAGCGAAAAAGTGCCGGCAGTTCCATCACCGTTAAAGCTGCCTCCCGCCTGCTGAATGGCCTGCCTGGCCTTTATAGCCAGGCTTTCGGGCGTTTGCATAAAGGCAATTGAGAAATTACACCGTGCCATATAATCTGTTGCTATATTCCGAGAATAATCTGAATTACCTTTGACGAAAACCTGGAATCCTTCTTTTTATTTTCAACAGCACGCGGCGCATTCGGGGAAGATTCTTTTCCAACCATTTTCGATAATAAGAACTCGATTTTATTTCTGATTGTCCTTTTCATACTTATTTGAATAACTGAATAAGTGTATACAAGGCAGGTGCCATTAAAATATTTAATCGGCCATTTTTAAAGTAACTGTTGCCCCTGGCGGGTGGTGGGGCACATTTTTCTCAATCCGTGGTAGATTATGAACACAAAATCAACTAAGTATTTTAAGATTTTTTAAGGTTTGGATATTTTGTCGGATTGCACCGATGCCGTCGAATCTATTGTTACCAGTGCAATGCAGCGGCGTAACTGTTTTAATAGTTACAGAATTTAAACAGTGGTATAAATATTTTAATTATAGTGAAAATACTAAAAACTAAAATCATGAAAAAAATACTACTTGTCTGCATGTGTTACCTCTTTATGTTTGGGGCATTTGCGCAGACCGACGAAAAAAAATGGAATTTTGGCTTGCATGGCGGCCTGGTACAATATAACGGCGACCTGGGACAGGGGTTTTATCAAACCGACCAGGCTGCATATGGCTTTGGCGCCCTGTCTATCTCGAGGTACCTCGGTAAGCATTTCGATGCCTCTTTATTTTTTACCAGGGGTGAAACGGGTTACATAGCCCACGGCGTAACAGACGCCGTGCCCAATAATTTTTTGGTGCGGTTTAATACAGGTCATTTGCTTTTCCGTTTCTATTTTACAAAGCCTAATGTTATCCTGAGACCGTATATATTTGCCGGCGCAGGCGCTATCTGGTATGAGTCTGTTTATAAAATCTACCACGAGCGCTTTGAATTTTCGGTTCCCACCTTTGGCGGTGGCCTCAATATCAGGATGGGCAGGGTGGTTTCGCTGCAGCTGCAGGAAACCTTTATGTATACCAGCACCGACAACATCGACCACAAGGTTGGCGGCATGAATGATATGACTTTGTTTCACAGCGCCGGGCTCACCTTTAACCTCGGTAAAAAACGGGATGAGGATAAAGACGGCGTGTCTGACAGAAATGACAAATGCCCTAATACGCCTCCGGGTGTAGGCGTTGATAAGTTCGGTTGCCCGGTAGACAGGGATGGTGACGGTGTGGCCGATTACGTTGATAACTGTCCCGAGGTTGCCGGTGTGCAAGGCTTAAAGGGCTGCCCGGATAAGGACATGGATGGCGTAACCGACCAGGAAGACAGGTGCCCCGACGTAGTAGGCTCGGTTGAGATGAAAGGTTGCCCTGACACTGATAAGGATGCCGTTGTGGATATCGACGACAAATGCCCGGGCACTGCTGCCGGTTATAAAGTTGATGCTGCCGGCTGCCCATTTGATAATGATAAGGACGGTATTGTTAACGAGGAAGACCGTTGTCCCGACCTGGCCGGCAGCCTAAGCTTAAAGGGTTGTCCTGATAATGATGCCGATGGCGTTTCGGACCTTGATGATCTTTGCCCAACAGTAAAAGGAACTTTACAAAATAAGGGATGCCCCGAAATGGCCAGGGAGGATATTTTGAGAATTACTGTAATTGCCAGCAAAATTTATTTTGAAACCAATAGCGCGAAGCTTAAGCTCATCTCCAACACGCAGCTGGATGACCTTGCGGCGATACTTAAAAAATACGAAGGTGTTAACCTCACCATTGAAGGCCACACCGATAACGTAGGTAATGACGATTATAACATGCAGCTGTCTCAAAAAAGGACCGAGTCCGTTAAGGAATACCTTATTATGAAAGGTATAAGCGCATCACGCTTAACAGCCGTTGGATATGGAGAAACCAGGCCTATTGCCGATAATAAAACAACTGCCGGAAAAGCCAAAAACCGCAGGGTTGAATTAAAAACCTCTTACTAATCGCTTGTAAAAATTTGCAAAAAAATCAAAAAAAGCTGTTCCCCAGGTAATTTAAATATCCCGATATGGGACGATTAAAGCCTGTGGGAGCGGCCTTTTGAGTAAAGAATAACACATAAAGGCCTGGTTGCGGTGGCACAAAATTCGCATAACGATAAATTAAACTATAAACCTAAAATAAAACAAATCATGAAAAAAAATGTACTCAACCTAAAAACGACGCTCGCAGTAATTGGAATTTTTATTTCAAGCATTGCCAGCGCATTCACCGCGGTTACTTCAGGTAACTGGAGCAGCCCTGCAACGTGGGGAGGCGTAGCCCCGGGATCAACCGTATTAAACGCCGATATTATTATTCCAGCCGGTATTACAGTAACCCTCGATGCCGATGTAACCTTTACAGGCCTGATTAACGTATTTAATGTTACAGGCACTCTGAGCTCTACAACCATGAACAATCTTACCATTACGCAAGGCGCCATGGTTGGCTCGGGAATGGTTTCCATCCACAAAATTAATTTCACCAATACGGCTACAGCCGGGTTTACCGGCAGCATGACCGTGGGGGAGTTTATGAACTCGAGCGTGCTGGGTATAGTGGCAACAGCTAATGTTACCGACTCGCTGATAATGGAAGGCGGCAGCCTTAGCTTAAATGCCAACAGCAGCCTTACCATGATGTCCAACTCAACCATACGCGTAGGCAATGGCAGCCTTGGTGTTTCAGGGGGCGGTGTATTGAGCCTGAGCAATAACTACAACTTAATGTACACCGGTACTTCAAAAACCACCGGTGTTGAGCTGAATGGCTCCACCGTTCAAAACATTATTGTGAAAATGAACAGCAATACCGAAAATGTAACCCTGGCTGGTAACACAACGGTAAACAACAACCTGAACATGACCACGGGCATGCTGAACCTGAACGGTAAAACGCTGACACTGAAAGGCGATCTGAACATAGCCTCCGGCGCAATGCTTACAGGCAATTCGAATTCGGATTTGATGATCGAAGGTAGCGGCGCGTTAAGCAGCGCTTTGGTTTTCAGCTCGGGATCATCACTAAACAGCCTTACCATTAACCGTGGCACTACCGTTAAGCTGGCATCGGCCCTGAACATTGCCGGCAGCCTCAACCTTTTGAACGGCACATACAGCCTCGAATCTGGCGCTGCGCTGACCATGAACGCAGGCAGTAAAATTCACGTGGAAGCCGGAGGAATGACCATTAACTCGGGAAGCTTTACCGGCACAGCATCATACGATGTTGAATACATGGGTGCGGCCAATTCAAATGCCGGTATGGAATTATCGGGCTCGGGATTGAATAACGTAACCGTAAGCTATACCAGCAATTCTTCAAAAGTTACGCTCAACAGCGGCTTAATCGTTGCCGGAAATTTGAACCTGGTTAAAGGCCAACTGGACCTGAACGGGCAAAACATTACACTCAACGGTACCCTGTCTCAAAGCACCAGCGGCAGCTTTATTGGCAACCCAAGCTCGGAAATGAACCTGAACCTGAGCTCGGCAGCTACTACTACTTTGTGGTTCGATAACGCTTCTGCAGCCAACCAAACCCTTAGCAAGCTTAAGCTGAACGTATCGGGCAGCACAGCCTTAATGCTTGGCTCTACCCTTAACATTAAAGACGAGCTTACCTTTATCAAAGGCAAGCTGATGATTGATAATACCGACCTGGTGATCCAGTCTTCAGGAAACATTACCGGCTATGACGATACACATTATATTGTTACAACTGGAAACGGCTCAGGCGTACTGAAAATGAATGTTGCCTCCAACTCGGGCCTTATTACTTTCCCTGTGGGTACCAATACCAACTATTCGCCTGCATACATCCAGCAAACTTCAGCTGCCACCTCTGGAAACATTATGGTAAAAGTATACAACGATGTTTTATCAAGCGGGTACACCGGCTTAACCAATTCAACCATGCCATTGGTAAAAAGAACCTGGTATGTTTCGGCCGAAACAGGTGTTACCGTGAACATGAACTTAAAATTGGGCTGGGTAGCTGCTGCCGAAATGAATAGCTTTAACAGGGCCAATGCCATGATAAGCCATTATACCAACGGCTCGTGGGACGTTACAGCCGCAGCGTCGGCTACCGCCGGCACTTATGGCACTTACGAGCTGATGCGCACCGGTATTACTTCACTGAGCCCATTTGCCGTAACCGATGCCAGCGCGCCGTTAAAGGTTAAGGAATTAAGCAGCCCGGTGGCTTTTGAAATGTATCCAAATCCTGCCAAAGATATCATTACAATTAAAATGGACGCTGATAACTACAAATATGAGGTAACAGATATTACCGGCAAAACAGTGGTTGCCAATGCCAAGGCAGATAATACAACCAAGCTGGATGTATCGTCTTATGCCCCAGGCTGTTATTTTATTAAAATGACCAACCCTGCCAGTAACGAATCTACTATCAAACGTTTTATAAAAAACTAAAGCTTCTCTATATTTTTAAAAGCCCTCCTGCTGCAGGAGGGCTTTTTTATTTAAGTCATTTTGCCACGACCTTTTTGAACTCCAAATCGGCGTAAAAAGCGGCTGGCCGCGTAATGGGCCCGAACCGGCATAGGCCGCGTGCCTATGGGTAAAATGTGGGTATTATTCCGCAGTTTGCACAATATTTCCACAAAAAAAGCAATTATAGGCCTATTTTACGCCAAAAAACGCTGGCACAGGTTTTAAACATATGAGTTTACAAAATACAAAACAAACCATTAACATGGTCACTGGTTAATACATCAAGATGGTGTTTCACACTATCTTAAAGTGGGTTGAAAAAATGTATTAATCAAGACAATGTTTATAAAATGGCGGTGCTTGCATCGCCATTTTTTTTTAATCACTTTTTAAAACCAGCACTATGGGAGAAATTAAAAATTTGCCGCATTCGGCGGCGGTTAAAAAATTAAAGGAAATGGCCGAGGATATAAATACCTGCATGTTTTGTACCAAAGCCGCTAACGGACCCGCGCTTTTTGACACCAGGCCAATGGCCACGCTAAAAGTGGATGATGAGGGCAACTTCTGGTTTTTCAGCGCATCAGACAGCGACAAGAATTTTGAAATTAAGCAGAATGAGCAGGTTCAGCTCATTTATGCGAAGGTTTCAGACGCCCATTACTTATCGGTTAGCGGCAGGGCAACCATTTCGCGCAACCGCGAACAGATAGATATTTTGTGGAACAAAATGGCTGAAGCCTGGTTTAAAGGCGGAAAAGACGATCCCAGCATCACCCTGATCTGCGTTAAGCCCGAGGACGCTTATTATTGGGATACCAAAAACGGCAAAATGATCACCCTTCTTAAAATTGCCCTGTCGGCATTATCGCAAAAAAAGATGGACGGCGGCATTGAAGGCAAATTAAAAATGTAACCTGCGCCAAGCTTAAATTCAGGCGGTTTTAATCAGGTTATGCTTAATGGCAAAAAGCACCAGGCCTGCCGTGTTTTTAACCATGGTTTTGGCAATAATGGCTGTGCGGTGGGCTTCAATGGTCCTGGGGCTCAGGTCGAGCAAGCCGGCAATCTCGCGGTTGGTTTTTTGTTCGCAGATCAGCTGTATAATATTGGTTTCCCTTTCCGAAAGATCAAAGCTTTTGAGTGGCATATCGGAAATGCGCATGGGTTTTTGTGAGCCCCTGACGATGGCCTTTAAGATTTGCTCGTTAAAATAAATGCCCTTGTCCCTCACCGAATGAATGGCATCTATTACCATGTCGAGGCTTTTATCTTTTGCAAGAAAGCCGCTCGCGCCCTTGTTCATAAGGTCGAAAATGAATTCTTCCTCGTTGTGCATGGTTAAAATAATGATTTTTATATTGGGATAGTCTCTTTGCAATTGTACGGTGGTTTCCATGCCGTCCATTTCAGGCATTTGTATATCAAGCAATACCACGTGTGGCAGGGGCTTATACTTTCCCTTTTCGCTGTGCGACCTTAGCTGCCTGAATAAATCTTTTCCGCTGGCGGCCTGTATTACCACATTTAAGCGCTCGTAGTCCTTTAAAAGCGATACAAGCCCCGCCCTGAACAGGTGATGGTCGTCCACCACCGCAATATGAATGGCACCGTCTTTCTTTTTATTTTGCACAGCGGTATTCATAAAGGAATTTCGAGCGATACCAGCGAGGTTTTAGGGTTTAATATCTTAAATTCGAGACAGGCATTAATCAGCTGCGACCTTGTAAAAATACTTTTAAGCCCGAGGCCGGTTGATACCTCGGCCAGCCCTTTTATTTTTTCGGTTTCGATGCCCATTCCGTTGTGAAAAATACTTATAAAAATCTTATTATTCTTTGTTTCAATAATAATTTCGATGAATGAGGGCGTAGCGTGCCTGATTGTGTTATTAAGCAGCTCTTTTACAAGGTGGTATGCCTGCAGCTCCACTTTTTTGTCAAGCACAATGCTCTCATGCTCCGATATAAAAGTCACCTCGGCCGTACCCGATAAATTAATCTGCCTGCAAAGCTCCTTCATGCCCTTTACAAAGCCTAAATTAATTAAAGTAGGCGGCATAAGGTTATTTGAAATGGTGCGTATGGTGCCTATCGAATCGTCGATGATGCCGTTGCAGGTGCTGATGATCTCGTTGAGCAAGGCCTGGTTATTCATGTTGTTCTGCACTTTTCTTAAATTCAGCTTTAAAACATTCAGCATCATACCCACGTCGTCGTGCAAATTGGTGGCTATTGTAAAGCGTTCCTTCTGGGCTATTTCGAGCGAGGCATCGAGCAGTTTTTTCTGGTGCAGCCTTTCGTTTTCGATCACCTGGCTTTTATGCGCCAGCAGCTTTTTCTGGTATAACAGCACAATAACGATGATAAAAAATACCATCACCAGTATCCCCATGGTAGAGATAAGGATTAAGCCCATTACGTTTATTTCTCCTGTATTTTCCAAAAGCCTATGCTAAAAAATATATTCATTAAAATATTGCAGAAGGTGTGAATGCTCGACCATAACAATGAATAGGCATTGTTTAGATGCTCGGCGATGTAGCTGCTGAAAATAAAAATAATAAGGTTGCCGGCAAAATAGAACAGTATGCCTGTATTGATCCAGAAAGCCGGTGAGGCAAGCAGGTTTTCGAACAGGAGGTTTTTGAGGGAAAAATAAAATAAAAAGAGGCTGTAAAAAATAAATATAAAGCTTTCGAGCGCTATCGAATAATGGTCGGCTCGGCCAAAGCTCAGCCGGCTGTAAAAAATAGCCGAAACCGCAATAAAAATAAATATAACAAAGGTAAAAACTGAAGTGTTGAAATAGGGTTGAAAGAACTTTTTATAAAATAAGCTGATGAGCGTAAGCTCAAGATAAGTGTATACAAGGTACAGCAGGTTTGCCTGGATATGAAAAATCAAAAAAGTATAAGCTGTAATTTCAACAATGGCGCTGAGTATAATTAAAACAAACAGGGGCTTTAAGTAGCCTGCAATATGCCTGTACTTGACCAGTGCCGCGGCCAGCGGCAGCAGCGAAATTGCAGGTGAAATAGTGTCTAACGCTTTAAGAAGGTTATCCATAAAAAGGATGCGTGCATCTTTTTAAAAAATAAAAATGTGAGCACCGTCAGGTGGTCGGGTTGCTGTTCAAAGGGTTTGCAGTGCTGCAATGGGTAGGGCACATCAGGCTCCGGTCTGCTATAATGCCATCGCACAGGTCGTTTTCGTCGCCGTTGGCGCCTACCATAATAAGCTGTTTTTTACCGTCGTCGTCAATGGCGTAGTAAAGCCTTATTCCAACGCATTTATCCTGGTTCAATATTCTTTGAACGATGTCCTTGCCAAAAAAATGCGCGATTGTTGCACCCGGGGTGCTTGCATCGCGATAATTTTTGGTCCATTCTGCTGCGGTGGCTATTGGCACATCGTGTTCTTCTTTTCCGGTAAAGCTCATATTTGTGTGATTTTTAAAATTTATTATTTACAGCTTTAAAGCTATACGCTCGCAAAGTAAATATTTTTTTGTTCCAGCGCTAAAAAGTGTAATCAATTGATTTTTAAATGCTTGTTGTTTTTTTAACATTTAAAAAATAGGTATTTATACGTATTGACACAGTCTTATAAAAACACTTATTTTGATATTGTAAATTATCCGGCGGATATTTTTTTAAAATAATAAAATTTATTTTTTGCGTTCTAACAGGTTTATTTATGATTAAAAATTGATCCGGGATAACAATTCTAAAACAAAACAACATGCAGGAAGTAGCAGTAAAAACAAACAAAATCATTTTTGACGATAAAATATCTGTCGAAGAATGGTGCGAAATTTTGGATTGCAGGCCAGACGATCTTCACAATGCCATGCGTGTAATGGGAAATTCCCTTCAGGCGGTTGACGATTACCTGGTGCTTAACAGGCTTAAAAGGCCTAATAGTTATTGATTGTAGCTTTGTGAACTTACAGGCATTTTATGAAAATCGTATGTTTTTTAAATACGTAGCAGAAGTAGCTTGAAATAAAGGACCTATGGAAAATAATGTGCGATTAATTTATTTAGGAAGAATTAAAAAAATAAGGGGCGCGGTAAGAAAAGCAAATGAAATACTGGCTGACCCTGAATTTTACGAGCAAATAAGAGGATACAAAAAATTCGACAACACCGACCTGTCGCCGGAAGTGATTGCAGGTATGATGGAGGGAAACAACCACGAAATTATTATCAGTGTTAGCTTTTTATCGTTTTTCACCCATGCTTCTACCGGGTCATCGGGCAGGATTAGCCTCAGCTACTGGAATTTCAGCAAGGATTTGCCTTCGGCGGTAAATACGCTTATACACGAAACGGTAAACGCAATTGACTACCTGAACAGCAACGGGTATGAAAAGCGCAGTACCTTCGAGCGGCCCACCGCGCCATGGGTAATAGGTGCCATTGCCGAGATTATGGTTAAATAACCAAGCTTTTACTCAAGCGCGTTTTCAGAAAACTTAAAGCCAATGCCGTGCAGGTTTTCAATGCTGATGTGTTTTTCTTTGGCCAATATCTTTCGTAAGCGGGAGATGAACACATCCAGGCTCCGGCCCATAAAATAATCGTCGTCTCCCCACAGCCGGGTTAAAATTTCCTCGCGCTTAAGCACCTTGTTTTTATTGTCAATAAATAATTTCAGCAGCTCCGATTCGCGCTGCGTAAGGCTTATTTTTTCTGTGGCGTTATACAGCAGGTATTCCGAGGTGTTAAAAATGTATTTTCCAATGGCGTATAAGCCTGTTTCGGCAACCTTATTTTTTTTCGACCTGGCCAGGAAGATCTCAATTTTCAGCAGCAGCTCCTCAATGCTGAATGGCTTTACCAGGTAATCGTCGGCACCCAAACGCAGGCCTTTGATGCGGTCTTCCTTTAATATTTTAGACGAAAGGAAAAAAATCGGCACTTCAGGATTTATTTTGCGGATAGCTACCGTTAGCTCAAAACCATCCATTTTGGGCAGCATAATGTCGAATATGCAGATGTCGATGCTTTGGTTCTTAAAAACTTCGAGGCAGGAGTGCCCGTCGGCGCAGTGTATAACCTCATAATGGTTAAGCATTAAATTATCCTTGGTTAAAAAGGCCAGGGTTTCATCGTCTTCGGCATATAAAATCTTAACAGCGCTCATTTATCCGGGTATTAAAAGTGAAACTGTAATGCCGGCCCCGCTGTTGTTCATCACGTCAATTTGCCAGCGGTGCAGGCCGCATATTTTTTTTACATAATACAGGCCCAGGCCGAAGCCGTTCACATTGCTGCTTTTATTATCGGCAATCCTGTAAAACTTATCGAAAATAAATGAGATTTTATTTTTAGCAATGCCTATGCCGTTATCGATAAATGAAAGCTTTAGCTGCTTGTGCACATGCTCGAGCCTGATGATAATTTGAGGCGAACGCTCGCAATATTTAATAGAGTTGTCGATTAAATTATATACCAGGTTTGTAAAATGAAATTCGTCGGCATGGATGGTCACCTCGTCGCCCGGCGATTCTATGATCACCTCCAGCGTTTCGTACTTTAAGCGTATGTTTTCGATAACGCCCTGTATAACGGCTATTACCGCCACGTTTTTTTTATCGAGGCTAAGCGGTGAGCTGTCGGAGCGCGCAATGTTGAGTATTTTTTCGATGTGGCTGTTGAGCAGGCTGCTTTGCTGTATAATAATGCCCGTATAAGTGTCGAGCTTGGGGTCGGAATGGATAGCCTGCTGCCTGGCCAGGTAATTTGAGGCAATGAGTATGGAAGATAGCGGCGTTTTAAATTCGTGCGTCATATTATTGATAAAATCGCGCTGCAGCTCCGAGTATTTTTTTTGCTGTAAGATGGTAAATATCGAGTATACGTAAATGAGCAGTATTAAAACCAGGATGGCTGAAAGGATGAACCAGAGCCGGAGGGCGCTGAACAGGTAAGTGGTTTCGTTGGGAAAGCGGATGGCGAAATAATAAACCAGGTTTTTTTGCTTTGGAAAATGGAACAGGCTTTTTCTTTCAGATTTATCGGTCATTGAAATATAATTCCCATATACCATTTCGTCGCTCTCGCATTTGTAAACGGCATATTCAAAATCGGTAAGCAGGTTCGACTTTTCGAACTCCGAGCGCAGGCAGTATTCGAGCATCTCGGCCTCAAAATCGTTATTAACGTTCACAATGTAATAGTTGTTTGATATTTTATTGATGGGGTCCTTAAGCGGAAACTCGTTGTGGTTGATGGCGTACAGCTTGTTTATCACATTTTGCAGGGTAATGCGCACTTTCTGGCTGAATTTTTTTTCCTCGAAATTAAAGGCCTGCTTGGTCCACAGCAGCTGCACGGCCAAAATGCCGGCAATGGCCACCAGGCCAAGCGCAATTACACTGTTTAGCTTATTAATTTTCATCAGGCCAGCGGGCTTTTTCCAAATTTAATATTAGCTAAAAAAAATAAGGCCTGGCTGCCATTAACATGTCATTAACAATTATTTGAATTTGCTTAACAGCCTTGTCGCCGGCGCGCGTTTACCTTTGTTTCGTTCCAATCCCTGCAGGACGAACTTATCTGATTATAAACCTTAAACAACAACAAAATGAAAACAATTAAAGTTTTATTATTTGCGGTGGCAGCCACCTTGCTGTCTTTTACACCCGGCCGCTTAAGCTCCGCCGCGTGCCACGCGGTTATCAAAAACGCATCCATACAATGGAAGCAGGTTGAAATTAACCTCGGTGAAATCGAACAAAACAAACCTGCCACGGTTAATTTCGAATTTAAAAATACCGGCGAGGTGCCCGTTATTATTACAAGCGTGCAGGCATCGTGCGGCTGCACCGCCACCAATTATTCGAAAACACCTGTGGCGCCGGGGCAAAGCAGCCAGATAACCGCCACCTATAATGCGGCGGCCAAAGGCAACTTCAAAAAAACAGTTACCGTTATTACCAATGCCTCCGATGCGTCGACCATACTGACCATTACCGGCTCGGTGATTTAACCATGGCCAAAGAAAAAGCCGGCATCCAACGATGCCGGCTTTTTTATTAAATCTATAATAGCTGTATTATTAGCCGGAAAAAATGAGCTTCATGAGCTGAAGCGTGCGCTTGTTCCACCAAAAAAATATTTTTCTCAGCAGGAGCATCTTATTCTATTTAACCGCTTGATCGTACTCGCCGATGCACCTGCAGCCATCAAAATCTACTGTATAATTATGGTATCCCGAGCCGCTGGTACCTTCGTTAAAATATACAGTAAGCCTGTTTTCGGCTGTAACTACGCCGCTGGGAGCGGTTATTTTACCGGGGTTATAATAAATATAAAGCCTGTCGCCTGTAACGCAGCTCAGCGTAAGGCTGCCTCCAACCGATGCGCCCACCTGCTTGATCTTTTGAACCCCGTTAATTTTTATAATCAGCGTATCGCCTGAAATAGCGTTGCTTTGGGTAGGGTCGCCCACATCTTTATTATTAATAACACTTACCGTGTATTTAAAGGAAGTTTGGCCAGTGCCTTCGGCCGGAACAATAGGCGTAATGGCTTTTTGCTTATTGCACGAGGAAAATGCCAGAACAAGGGCTGCAAAAACAGTGGTAAGCCTGAAGATCTTATTTTTCATATTACAATATTAAAAAAAATATTGGAATTTACACGCTTTTCGGGGCCAAAGTTAACAGTTTAAGGTTCAAAGTTTAAAAGTTCAACCCCAGGTGACAGGCATTTATATATAAAATTTGTTTTTGGGAGAATCCTGGCTTTAGGGCATTCAGCGGCCTTATATCCGACAACAAACGCTTACAATTGTTTTTATCCGGGTATAAATGTTTAATAACCGAATAATTTTTGATGGCTGCCGCAACTTTGTGCCGTCGGTTTTGAAATGACGCGTTTCAATAAAAGTTTTAAAGCGGCAAACAGTAAATCAAAAAAACAATAACAAAAACAAGAAACCATGATGAACATTAAAAATCACGTACAGCTGATCGGAAGGTTAGGCGCAAACCCCGAGGTAAAAATTTTAGACAATGGCAGCAAAATGGCGCGCTTTAGCATTGCCGTTACAGAAACCTACACCACCAAAAGCGGAGAAAAGGTAAACGATGTGCAGTGGCATTCGGTGGTTGCCTGGGGTAACCTTGCCGGCATAGCCGAGCGCCTTTTATACAAAGGCACCCAGGTAACCGTTGACGGAAAGCTGTTTAACCGGGTATATACGAACAAGGAGGGCGTAAAGCGCAGCCTTACCGAAATTGTGGCCAACGAGCTCTTTGTGTTTCACCAAAAAGCCGCTTAAGGTCAGGCACCTGAAATTACTTAAAATAAAACAATTAATAAAAACAATAAAAAACAGAAATCATGAATACAACCAACCGTGTACAATTAACAGGCAACCTGGGAAATAACCCCGAGATTAAAAATTTTGAAAACGGCAGCAAGCTGGCCCGTTTCTCAATGGCCACCAAAGAAGAATATACGACCCGCAGCGGCGAAAAATCGTCGGATACCCAATGGCATTTTGTTTCGGCCTGGGGCAAAATAGCCGAGCGCATTGAAGCCGAATTGCAAAAGGGCAGCTTTGTGAGCATAGAAGGCAGGCTTGTAACACGCAATTACGTTGATAAAAACGGGCAAAAGCGCTATGTTACCGAAATTGTTGCCAACGACCTGGTCATCAACCAAAAGGCAGCCTAAGCAAGCCTTCAATTTAATAAACCGGCCCGGGACGTTGTACCCGGGCTTTTTTATTTGCCGCAATGTGCGCTTTAAATTCTTACATTTAATTTCTACATCTTTTTCGGAAACAGTTTTATGAAAGCACACGCGCATTTACCACTGCAGCTATATACCCGGCAATTGACAAAGCTTTTCCGGCAATCGTCCCGCAGCCCTAATCCTGCCTTGTTCCTTTACCGGCATAAAGCCAGGGGCCCATTGTTTATGGCAGAATCCATTACCAGGCTTTTGTGTGAAATACATAACGACAAGCCGGTTGAAAAGGCCCTGCATACATTTAAAAAGCTGGAAGACCTGCTTGGAAAAATTGATGATGACAGGCATTTCGTGGAATATTTTTCGAAACGTAAAAAGGTAGATAAAGCCTGCATTGCTTATTACGGGGAAAAACGCGATAAAATTTATGACAAGCTGAATAAGAAGCTGCGTAAAAACGATTTTTACTTGGATGATTTTAAGAAATTTGAGGACAGCCTGGAAATTGATTTTAATAAGCCCGGCCTGGTTTTAAAGCTGCAGGCGCAAATAAAAAAAGACCTGGAAGCCGCTTATATTTTTTATAAGCAATATCCAGGCAGGTTTACCGATATGAGCAGCCAGGTGCATGAGCTGCGGCGCAAGCTAAGGTGGATGAGCATTTATTCGCAAAGCCTGCAGGGCCTTATTATTTTAAAACCAGGGCACGCAAAATACAAATGGCCAAAAGCAATAGTTTCAAATGCCCGCAAGTCGCCCTACAATAAATTGCCCGGGGGTAAAAACCTGCGCCGGCACATTGTATACGACCAACAAACTTTTTATGCGCTCAATTTTGTTGTTGACAGGCTGGGCCGGATAAAAGACAAAGGAATGGAAATAGAGGCACTGGCGAAGGCCATTAAAAAAACCTGCCGGCATAAATCGCATCACGCCGAAGCACTGGCCATACAGCAGCTGCAGGTAAATTATACGATGGAAAGTATGTTAAAACAGGCGCACAGCCTGATGAAAGATTTCTTTATGGCCCATAAAGGCCATAAAAAGCTGGTTTAGCCTGTTTTTTAGCTTTTTTTGCTTTACTCAGTGAGACCCCGGCTTTGCTAAATGAAAAAATTTGTATTAATTTAATACTTAGTTTTATTGCAAAATTAAAGGTTATGCAAAAATATCGCGCAGTTATTATTGATGATGAAGAGGACAGCAGGAGCAATACACGCAATATGCTTGAAAATTATTGCCCTGAAATTGAAATTGTAGGCGAAGCAGCCAGTGGCCCCGAAGGAAAATTGAAGATACAGGAATTAAAGCCGCATGTTGTTTTTTTAGACATCAATATGCCCGGCATGAATGGTTTCCAGATGCTGGAAGGCATTTATAACCGCGATTTTTGCGTGATATTTTTAACCGCTTACAGCGAGCATGGCATTACCGCGGTAAAAGCCGGCGCCATCGATTACCTGTTAAAGCCTCTGTTGTTGAACGAGCTGCAGGGTGCAGTGCACAAGGTGGTGCAGCATTACGAGTCAAAAGGCATCAGCCCTGCGCCGGGCAAACACGAGAGCGATAAGAACCTGGTTCTGATCAGCCATAGCAAAGGCTTTACCCTGGTTGATATTAAGGACATTGTGTGGCTTGAAGCCAACGACAATTATACCAATTTATACCTGCAGGGGCCAAAGAAAATTGTGGCGAGCAAAACCCTGAAAGAATTTGAAGCCATTTTGCCTGAAAGTGAATTTTTCAGGATACACCGCTCGGCCCTTATCAATGTAAGCTATATAAAGGAATACAGCAACCACGAGGGCGGCGAGGTGATCCTGAGCGAAGGCACGCGTGTGCAGGTAAGCAAGGCCAGGATACAGGAGTTTGCCGAGTTTATTAAGACCAAATCGGTTTCGCCGAAATAACATTTTTTTTTGGTTGTACATGAAGCCCGTTTTGCGGGCTTTTTGTATTTTTATAGCACGGCCGGCCTGTAAAAGAAATACAGGCCTGGTTTGAAACAATGCTAATCATACAAATTGAGGTTAAAAGAAAACATTGGGTGAATTTTTCCAGGATATACTTTCTTTTCCTTTTTGTGGCCGGCTTTTGTTTAAAAGCGCAAATCCCATCCTTTAACTTTCAAAAGCTGGGAAGCGAGGAAGGCCTTAATAATGCCAATATTTTTAACATAGAGCAGCATCCCAGCGGCTTAATGTACATTACCACGCAAAATGGCATTTATCTTTACGACGGGTATAAATTCGACAAGCTGGCCATCGACAGCCTGAAAAGCAACAGCCTGCTAAATGTAAATATCGACAACCCGAATGCCTTAAACCTGTCAGTACGCGGTGAAGGCATTTTTAATTTTAACTTCAGGACAAAAAAATACGCTGCCGCACCGGCCTTAAAATTCGACAATAACGCCGATAATTTTATTATTGACGGAAATTTTGCCTACCTGTTAACCACGGGCGTAAAGCTCATGATGGTTAATTTAAAAACTGGCGAGCTTATCCCCGATCGGTTATCGGGTAAAGAAAAGCTAAACCGGGCTTATTGCATTTTTAAAACCGGCAAGGGGAAAATACTGGCGGGCCGCAGCGACGGGCTGTATGATGTTACAAACGGGCAGCAAAAAAAGCTGCCGCTGCTGGCCAACCAAACCATCCACGCCATTACCGAAAGCCCGGCGGGTGATCTTGTGGTTGGCACCGCGGGCAAAATTTTCACCATCAGCAACAATACTGTCACCGGCGAGATTACGCCAACCTATAAAACCAAAAGCTATACTTTTCAGCTGGGCGGCGAAAAAAGCATCGACAACATCATTGCCGATAATTTCGGCCGTATTTGGTTTACCTCTTATCCCGACGATAACCTGTACCTGTACCAGGACAATACGGTGTATGATATTTTCAGCATACTTGATATTGCCCCAACCCTTATTAAATGTGTGTTCAAGGACGACAACCAGAATATATGGATAGGCACTTACAACGACGGTGTTTATTACATACAGAACCCGTTTTTTAACTCCATTAATTTTTCGTTTAATAACAATAACTTAAACGTTAACCAGGTTTATTTAAAAAGCAACCTGTTGGTGGCGGCCACCAGCAATGGCCTTTACGGCTTAAACCTCACCAATAACCAAACCAAGGTGCTGTCTAAGCCCGACGAAATTTTGATGGAATCGGTTAGCAGCATCACCGAAATGAACGGGGTGATCTATTATTCCAAAGGCAGCCAGTTCAACATGCAGCCCTCGATGTTTTTTGATTCGAAAACCACCTATAAATTTAAGCCGGTTATTGCCAGGCAGTTTTACCCCATCAGCAACAACCAAAGCGTGATGGCCGATTTCCAGGCCGACATTTTACTCTGTAACAGTGACGGCAGCAAGGTTTTGGACACCCTTATCTCTTTTCTCGATTACCGCATTTCGGTTAACGCGTTTTTAAAGCTGAAAGATTCGCTTTTTATAGCCACCAGTAACGGCCTGTTTGTGTATGACTTTAAAAGTAAAAAATACAAAAACCTGGTGCGGCCCGAGCTGAATTTCAACATTAACGACCTGGCCGTTATTAATAACAAGCTGTATGCTGCCCATGAGGCGGGTATTACCGATGTTTCGGGCCACCGGCTTATACAGCAGGCGGGCAATTTCAGGCTTAATAGCGTAAGAAAAATAAAGCAGCTGTATAATCAATCGTGGCTGGCCACGCTCGACGGCGTTTTCATTTGCGACCAGGATTTTGAGCCTTTGAAAATCCTCAATAAATCAAGCGGCTTGCTCTCCAATTCCATTAACGACATTACCTTTAACAAGCAAACCGTAAGCATAGCCACAGCCCGCGGCATTGCCATCACCCAGCTTAAAAACATCAACCACTACAGCTCCAGGCTAAGGCCTGTTACCATCGGCCATATTAACTGCAACGGCGAAAACCTTGATGTGATTGATAATTTTATTTCGCTGAAAGCCAGCCAGGAGGATGTAACCATTTATTTTTTCAGCCCGTTTTTTAATAAGCCCAACAGGCAGTTTTTCAGGTATAAGCTCGACCACAGCGAATGGAAGGTGTTGGATGGACTGGCCTTAAACATACAGCTGGCGGGTGGGGCGCATGTAATAGAAATTTCGGCTTCGGCCGATAATATCCTGTGGAGCGATAACACGGTTTTAAATATCAATAAGGAAGAAAAGTTGTCGGAGAAAAGGGAAGTTTACTGGCTTATTACCCTTGGCGCCCTGGCACTGGTGAGCCTGATCAGCTTTATATGGATAAAGCGCGTGAAAACGAAGGCCCGCAAGCGCCTGCAGGAAGAGCAGCAGGTAAACCTGCTGAAGCACCAGGCCATGAACTCGCTGCTAAGCCCGCATTTTATTTTTAACTCGCTTACTTCGATACAAAACTACATTAACACCAATAACAGCCTGAAGGCAAGCGAATACTTGGCCAAATTTTCGAGGCTCATCAGGATGATCATCGAAAAAGCATCGCAAAGCAACATTTCGTTGTTTGATGAGCTGGCACGGCTCACTTACTACCTTGAGCTTGAAAAAGAGCGCTTTAAAAATAAATTCGACTACACCATCGATATTGATAAGGAGATTAATACCCATGAGCTGATGATCCCGAATATGATTATTCAGCCCCATGTCGAAAATTGCATCATTCACGGCATCCTGCCCAAACAAGAGCATGGCTCCTTAAAAATTTCATTCAAAAAGAAAAGCGGCAATAAAATTTTAATTGTTATCGAGGACAATGGGATTGGTTTTATAAAAGCCGGCGAGCATGCCAAAACAGGACACAAATCGCTGGGCACCAGCACCATTAAAAATATATTGGAGATAAATTCGAAATTAACAGGCAAAAGGCAAAACGTGAGCATGGTCGACAAGTCGACCCTGGACCCGGAGCAACAAGGCACGATTATTACTATAGAGATAGATCAATAAACCTATTAAAAGGCTAACTACATATTTATTCATCTTATTAAGCACCCTGCTTCAGGCGCAGCGCTATTCGAGGATATTGCCCGATACCATGCGCTTCTGCATGGATGATACCTCGGCACATATTGAATTGAAGCATGATTTTGAAAAAAACGCGGTTATACAATGGACCACCCCTTTATCAACGATCTCAAATGTGAGGCGCCTGCGCGTGTCGAAGGAAAGCGGGCGCTACCGGCTGAAGGTGGCCTCATCGCAGGGGATTTACAAGGATAGCACATATGTGAAGCTGTATTTAAAACCCAGGTTGAATCTGCGCGATACGACGCTGTGCAGGGGCCAGGGGCTGGTGCTAAATGCGCAAAACCCGGGCATGCGTTATTTATGGAGCACGCATGAGACCACACAGAAGATAAAAGTTGAAAATTCGGGGATATATTGGGTAAAGATCATGAGCAAAGGCTGCTCGGCGATAGACACGGTACGGGTTAAATTTTTGCAGAACGGCGCGGCCTCCTTAAACAGCGAAACTACGTTTTGCCTTAACGAAGAAAACAAGGTGCTGAGCATTAAGGCCGATCCGGGCAGCAAAATATTGTGGAGTACGGGCTCGGGCTCCACTGCCATACAGGTAACCAGGGAGGGCACCTATTGGGTTAAAATCGAAAGCAAGGATTGTGGCACGCAGATTGACAGCGTAAAAGTAAAATTAAAGGCCTGCGACTGCGAGATGCTGATCCCGAACAGCTTTACGCCCAATGAGGATAACCGTAACGATTACTTTTTCCCGGTGCTGCAGTGCGAGTATACTTATTATTATATGATTATATCGGACCGCTGGGGGAACACGGTATTTTCGACAACCAATGTAAATGCCAAATGGGACGGGCGCTTTAAAGGCAACCTTTGCCCCGAGGATATTTATGTTTTTCACATTGAAAGCACCGAAAAGGGCAGCGATAAGAAGCTGATCAGGAATGGGCACATCTCTTTGTTCAGGTAAACCGGGCGATTTTATGACCGGCAGGCTTTTTCCTTCTTTAACCTATATGAGCAATTTGTAACTATATGCTGAAACGGTTGGTAAAATATATTGTTTTCTCAGGCCTTGCCGTTAACCTGCCTGCGCAGGAAAGGCTTGGCATTACCAACAGCAATTACGCCAGCACAAGCAGTATTTTCCTTAACCCTTCATCTTCGGTTGATTGCAGGACTTACATGCAGTTAAATCTGGTCGGGGCTAATGCTTACCTGATGAACAATCTTGCATATATTCCGTCTTACACAATATGGCAGTCACTAAATGGCACGGCACAGGACCCGCAGCCGGCTTCTATTAATTTAAAAAAATTTTTACTGCTTACCGCTTCGGCCGAGGGGCCGGCCTTTGTTATCAGCAAGCGCAATTACGGGGCCGGATTTTTTGTAAGGGGCAGGGCTGTTGGCACTGTGAAACGCATGCCCTACGAATTAACCGATAAATTCCTGGGCATTGGCGGGCCGGTTACCTACCCTGCAAGTGTTGATATGAAGAATGCGAGCTTTAGCGAAATGAGCTGGATAGAGTATGGTGTCAATTTCGGGATGATGATTAAGAAAAACAGGAACGACATGTGGACCCTGGGAGGTAATTTAAAATATATCACAGGCTTTAACATTGCATACGCCAACATTACCAGTCTCAAAGGCACGCTCGGCCCAAACGGCATTGATGTACAAAATGTGGATGCTAAAATGAGATTTAATAAGCAAGCCTGGAACAGTGGCTGGGGCCTGGGGCTGGATGTAGGCTTTACCTATAAAAAAATGCTGGCAGCCATCGATAATTATTATGCCAACTCAACCCAGTCCAATTGCGAGTATGTGGATTACAGGTATAAGCTTGGCGTTTCGCTGCGCGACGTGGGTTTTATACGCTTTAAAAAAGGGACTACCAAAACCGATGTCAACGGCGCAGGGTTCTTCAGGTTAAATAGTGGGGATTATCAATCGGCATTACAAACCGGGCTGAATGCCAGCGTTAACAATGATCCTATTCTTGCGGTGTTGCCTACCGCCCTGTCGGTGCAACTCGACTGGAATTTCGACGACAATTTTTACCTGAATTGCACTGCCGTAAAAAACATTGTGCCAAATGGCGTTACCGGGGGCCAGGGATCGAACCTGGTTTCGTTTTGCCCGCGTTACGAGTTCAGGCCATTCGAGGTGGCCATGCCATTAACTTTTCAGCGGTTCCTGTACCCGCAGCTCGGCTTTGCATTTAGGGTACGGACTTTTGTACTTGGCTTTGACAATGTTTTTCCGTTGTTTTTAAAAAAGAACACTTATGGGCTTAATGTTTATTTCAGCCTGGGCATTTCGCTGTTCAAAAACAAGGCCTGCCGCACCACTTTGCATAGCGTAGCTAGTTGCGCGCCTGCCATTAAACTGCCCAAGCTTAGAAAAAATAAGCCGCCCAAACAAAAAAAACCTAAAAAACGCAGCCATTTTTAGCCATGGTGTTTTATAAGATTTCAATGTCATACTTGGCAAGTAAGCCCTGAATGCCGTTGGCAGAAAATTTTGCTTTTTTTACCCGGTTACTTTCAGGATCGATGGTATAATTAAATGCGCTGGTGAAATCGGCTTTTTCGAGTATTGTGTTTTCAAACCGTGCCTGGCTCAGGTCGCAATTATCAAAAAGTGCAGCGGCCAGGTCGGCTTCGGTAAAATCAACCTCGTGCAGCTTGCAGTTTTTGAACACTGTTTTTTTAAGCTGGCGCCTGTAAAAGGAGCCCAGGTTCAGCAAGCAGCCATCGAACCGCACCGAGAACAAAAATTCGTTGCAATGGTGAAAATGCAGCCCCAACAGCTTGCAATCTTTAAAACCGGTTTCCCTAAAAGCGGTATTTTTTAAAGCGGCAAGGCTCAGGTCGCAATTTATAAACTGACATTCAATAAAATTAATGTCCCCTAAATTGGCATTCGAAAAATTGCAATTTGTAAAAGTACAAAGCTCGTAATTGGCTTTTACGAGTGGGTTAGGGGAAGGCTCCAGCTTCTCAAATTTTTTATTTTCAACATTGGGCTTTTCCATGGCGGCTTAATGTGCTTAGCTTTTCCGGGCAATAAAAATGAGATGCGCTTCGCTTGTGCCGTTTGCCCTTTGATAAGTTTTGGTTACCAGATCAAGCGTTTCAAAATTATTTTCCTTTAGAATTTCTTCCAGGTAGTTTTTTTGGTGATAATATACATAAGCGCTGTCCTGCCCGTTACTGCCGGTTTCGTAACCCGACCGGGCATATTCCCCCTCAATGGCGCTGAAGTATAAAATGCCGTTTTTGTTAAGCAGGGCCCGGCAGTCTTTCACCATTTTTCTGCAATCCTGCTTCGACAGGTAAGGCATGCAAAACCCGCAGATGATGCCGTCAAAGCCGGGGGTTATTTTGTGAATATCCCTGCAGTCCATTAATATAAAGCTGGCCGAAGGGTTGTTTTTCCGGGCCAGCTCAAGCATGTTGGGCGCAGCATCAATGGCTTCCAAAATAACGTCGGGCCTTTTGTTTAAAATGTATTTGGTAATATTTCCCGGGCCGCAGCCAATTTCAAAAATTTTCGGACTGGCTCTTTCAATCAGGCGGCAAAAAGTATCGTAAGTGTCATTATATAAGTCCAGGCCCATGAACTTATCCTCATAAATTTTCGCAATTTTATTGTAGGTGTCAATGGTTATGCGGTAGCTATCCATATTTATTAAAAGTACAATATTTTAAGGAATTTAGTTTAAAGACCCTTAAGATTGCTTCTGCCGCCGAATAATTGGCGATTGCATCGCAATGACGGGTTTTTTTTAAATTAAAACGTCATTCCGAAGCTTGCGTGACGCATAAAGGCTGAAGGAATCTGGTCTTGATGAGGATAAAATTCCTAATGCAAGCAATGCGAAAGATTGCTTCTGTCCGATAGCTATCGGACGGTGAATCATTGCTGATTGCATCGCAATGACGGGTTTTTATTTAAGATTGCTTCCGACGGTACCTATCGGGCGGTAAATCATTGCTGATTGCCCCGTAGACACGATTCGAATATTACCGAGGAGATTTTTTCATAAGCGCCGCGGCAATGAAGGCGCTGCTTAAACCGATAATGATAAGTGGAAACAGCTTGGCAGTGGTAGATCTGAAGGCCGAAACCGAAGAGGCGGCAACCTGCTCTTGGATGATGCGTGGAAAATCCCCGGCCTTTATTTTATCAGGATGCTTGCTTTGCTGGTCTTTTAAAATTTCAAGGTACTCGCTGCTGTTATAGTAGCTGGTGGCAAGGTCCTTTCCTTTCCACGAAAACTCGATGTAGTTATAAGCGCTCATGATAATAATGCCCACAACCAAAACCGTAAGCGCTATACGAAGCGCTTCCCTTCCGCCAATAAAGCCACCTTTGTCTTTTTCACGCGCCCGGTAAATAGCCATAAAAAAGAATGGGATGATAAGGAAAATGGAAACAACCTGCGCGTAGTAAAACCCGAATTTACTGGTAGCATAACCGCCCAGTAAAACAGTTAATTTAAAAATAATTGCAACAATGCAATATAAAAGGCCGGCGTTAACAGCGCGCTTATTCATGCTAGCCGTTCATGCTTATTAAAAACTCCTCATTCGTTTGGCTCCTGCGCAGCCTGTCGAGTAAAAACTCCATGGCTTCCTGCGGGTTCATATCGCCCAGGTGCTTGCGTAAAACCCAAAGGCGGGTAAGGGTTTCCTTGTCAATTAAAAGATCGTCCCTGCGGGTTGACGAAGCAAGCAGGTCAATGGCCGGGTAAATACGGCGGTTGGATAATTTCCTGTCGAGCTGCAGCTCCATGTTGCCGGTACCTTTAAATTCTTCAAAGATAACCTCGTCCATCTTGGAGCCGGTTTCTGTTAAGGCAGTTGCCAGGATGGTTAATGAGCCGCCGTTTTCTACCTTACGCGCCGCGCCAAAAAAGCGTTTTGGCTTGTGAAGGGCGTTGGCGTCAACACCACCGGTTAATACCTTGCCGCTGGCTGGCGATACGGTATTGTATGCGCGCGCAAGGCGCGTAATGCTATCAAGCAGAATAACCACATCGTGCCCGCACTCCACCATGCGCTTTGCTTTTTCGAGCACGATGTTGGCAATTTTCACGTGCTTTTCGGCGGGCTCATCAAAAGTGCTGGAGATCACTTCGGCTTTTACGCTGCGGGCCATGTCGGTAACCTCTTCAGGGCGCTCATCGATAAGCAGGATGATCAAATAAATTTCGGGATGGTTATAGGCAATGGCGTTGGCAACATCTTTGAGCAGCACCGTTTTACCCGTTTTTGGCTGCGCCACTATAAGGCCGCGTTGCCCTTTGCCAATGGGCGAAAACAGGTCCATAATGCGGGTGCTCATGTTTTCCTGCGGATGCCCGGTCAATTTTATTTTTTCGTAAGGAAATAAAGGCGTAAGGTAATCGAAAATAACGCGGTCACGCACAAAAGAAGGGTCCCTGCCATTGATCTGGTCAACTTTAATAAGCGGGAAATATTTTTCACCCTCCTTGGGAGGCCTCACACCGCCTTTAACCACATCGCCCGGCTTTAGGCCGAAGAGTTTGATCTGCGACTGCGACACATATACATCGTCGGGCGAATTAAGATAATCGTAATCGGAGCTGCGCAAAAAGCCATAGCCGTCGGGCATAATTTCGAGTACGCCTGTTACAAATACAATGTTATCGAAGTTATAATAAACCTTCTCCTGTTTTTTCGACTGGTCGGCCTCCACTTCTTCCTTGGGCATGCCCTGCACCGCACTTTCGGTGTCGTTGTCCTCCTCCTGGCTAATTTCCTCAGGTTCTTTTTCCTCGTCTTCGGCTTTTGATGCCGGCTGGGGCATTATAATTTCCTCTTCGCCGGCTGTATTTACGGGGGCGTGCACGGTATCTTCAATAATCGGCTCCAGCTTTACTTTACGTGGCCGTTTTTCTTTTACTTCTTTATGCTGTTTTTTCGAGAAATTTTCCTTCACCTGTTTTGCCAGCGCTTCGTTCTGACCTTGCGCATCAATAATTTTTAAGATCAAGTCGCCTTTTGCTAAACCTTTATTATCAATAGAAAGCGCATTCGCAATTTCTTTTAATTCAGGTAGTGGCCTACCACTTAAATCCATGACTTCGAACATAAAAGGGGGGAATAATAATTTAAATGTTGATTTTTTTGATTTTGATTGATGGATGACCGCAAGAGATGCGGCCTCATAAATATGCTACAATATTAGTGAAAATAGTTCTAAAACAAAAAAATAATCAAAATAATTTATCTAAAACGATAAACAGGCCAGCCTAAACATTTAATGATAAAAGTTTAGCAATTGGTTAAATAACGGGCGGTTTATAAACAAGCACAAATAATGCCGCCCATTAAAGCGAGGCTCAGTGTCCAATAGCCCGCATTAATGGCAACGTATTTAAAGCCTTTGCGCTCGAACAAAGCATTGATGCCTATAATTGGCATTGCCAGGAAAATGCCGGCGAAGGTGCCGTGAAAGGCGCCGTGCTTAAATGTACGGTAGCTGCTGCCAAATAAATCGATAAATTTTTTAAGCATCATTGCGGCTTCGGAGGTGGGCTGTTCAAAATCAGGTTGCGAACTTAAAAGAGCAATGGTGTGAATTTGATGCACAACGAGCAGCTGAAGCAAGGCTGCAATGAGCACTGAAAATAAATAAGTAAGCCCAAAAATAAGGGGCCTGTTGGCACCCTGCGCCTTTTCCTCGGTCATGCCGGCAGCATCCATCCATTTTTTTCCGAATACTTTCGGGTTATACCATATAAAGCCGGTAATGAGGGGAACCAAGGCCGCGATAAAAATTATCCAAAAATGTGTTGGCATGGCGTTTAAATTTTTTGTTTCGGGTTTCGTGTTTCAGGCTCTCTGTTTGCTTAGCCGATTACTTGGCTTCAATAAACTTGTTCAGCTCATCGGTGGTGGTGCTAAAGGAAAAAACTTCGCTTACCTGGTAATAATTGGCCTTATCCACGCAATAATCGTAAGCAAATTGGGCATAAGCCAGCTTCTCGTCGTCCATGCTGAACAGCTTACAGATTTCCTTGATCTGGTTTACCGACAGGCAGGCGTTTTTAGTAGCTACTTTTGCAGTGCTCATTTTTGTATCCGAAAAAGGCTTTGATTGAACAGATTCTTTCATTTTACCGAAATTGGCTGCATTCATGGCATGATGGCAGGTATTGTCCATGCGGTTATTGGTTTGCACCGGTTGGGAATTCCCATAATCACTTGTGCTGCCCGATGAGCTTGATGATGATGATGAGCTGCTGGTGGTAACCTTGGTGGTGGTGGTAGTATTCATGGTACCGCCATTGGGGTCCATGCCATTTACGTTCATGTTTACGCCGTTGGCGCCCATATTGATGCTTACCGAGCCATTGCCGCCGTTGCCGGTGGTAGAGCTGTTATAAGTGGTTTGCGTGGTGGTAATGGTATTGCCATCGCTCATCTGGCTGCCCGATGATGAATTTGACGAGGCATTATCGGCTGTATGGTAAGCTACTGTTGACCCATTTGCCGGGGCCGAGCTGCCGATAGGTGCCTGGCCGAAATAACGCAGCTTTAATTGTTTTTTCATGTCGCGAACTATTTTAGCGGTGTGCTCATAGCCCATTTCAAGCGACATGTTTTGTTTAAGCTGGGGCAGTGTTTTATCATTAAACTCAACACGCAGGCTGATGTTTGGCGAGCTGAGGCCGGTGATTTTTACATTGGACTGGGCCTGGTCGTTTTGTTTAACGCCGTTGACATAAGCATAAAAAAGATCGCCGTCTTCAGAAAAAATAACCAGGTTTAGCTGGCTTTGGCCAATGGTGAGCAAGCTTAACAAAAATAAGCCGGCAAAAAGTAATACATGTTTTTTCATGGTTTTATGTTTTTGGGATTTAGTAAAGTATTGCAATGAATTGGTTGATGATGTGTAAAAATAACGATTTGAAACTGCAGATCAAACAAATTTCTCGCCCTTTTTCACCTTTACATCGTTCACAAAATTCCTGATCTGCTGCTCATCCTGCTTTTTACAGATCATTAATACTCCCTCGCTTTCCACCACGATGTAATCTTCGAGGCCCTGCAGCACCACCAGCTTTTCTTTGGGAACCTGCACAATGCAGTCGCTGCAATCGTATGTAATAATATTTTTGCCCACCAGGGCATTTTTATTTTGGTCCTTATCAATGTGGGTGTACAGGCTGCCCCAGGTGCCAAGATCGCTCCAGCCTAATATGCTTGAGCGCACATAGGCGTTATCGGCCTTTTCGAGCACACTGTAATCAATCGAAATGTTTTTGCAGGTGGCATATGCGCGGTCAATAAATTCTTTTTCCTTCGGGGTGTTGTACAGGTCCCAGCCCTCTTTAAAAACATTGGCCAGCTCGGGGTCGTTAGTTTCCAGCGCCTTAATAATGCTGCTGGTGCTCCAGATAAAAATGCCCGAATTCCACAGGAAATCGCCGCTTTCCATAAAAAAGTTAGCCATTTCATGATCGGGCTTTTCGGTAAATGTTTTTACTTTTTTAATGCGCCTGTCCCGCTCTTTTATATCGCTCTCTACAAATTGTATGTAACCGTAGCCGGTGTCGGGCCGGGTAGGCTTAACGCCAAGCGTGATAAGGCAATCCTGTTTCTCGGCCTTTTCAAAGCAGGATTTGATCGCCTTCACAAAAGTGTCTTCTTTTTTAATGAGGTGATCGCTGGGCGCTACAACGGTAATGGCTTTGGGGTCGCGCTTGTGTATCTTGTATGAAGCGTAGGCTATGCAGGGCGCCGTGTTTTTGCGGGCCGTTTCGCAAAGTATGTTCTCCTTAACAATGCCCGGAAGCTGCTGCGTTACCAGCTTTTCGTAATTGCTGCTGGTAACCACGTAAATATTTTCGTTGTCGCACACCTGCAGCAAGCGCCGGTATGTTTGCTGAATAAGGGTTTCGCCGGTGCCAAGTATATCGATAAATTGTTTGGGCTGCTGGGTGGTGCTCATGGGCCAGAACCGGGTGCCAACACCTCCTGCCATGATTATTGCATAATGATGATCCATAAGACGCCACAAAAATAAAGAATAATACGCGCAAAAGCGTTAAAAAATACTTAATATCCGGGGCTTAATACACTTATTTATAAAATTATGAGTATATTTGCGCCGTCTTAAAAATCACATCTCGCCTTTTTTGCAGGCTGATACATTAACTGCGGGGTGTTTTTTTGCAGGTTAATGTATTTATAAACAAACAATTTTATGACTTTTGAAGAATTAGGTCTTAACAGCGACCTTTTAAAAGCTGTTACCGATTTGGGTTTTGAAACAGCAACACCCATTCAACAACAAACCATTCCTTTATTAAACAAAGAGCTTACCGATATAGTAGCCCTTGCACAAACAGGTACCGGCAAAACAGCTGCTTTTGGCCTGCCTATTCTTGGCCGTATTGATGTTAACGAAAAGAAGGTACAGGCCTTAATACTGGCCCCTACCCGCGAGCTTTGCGTGCAGATTACCAACGATATGAAAAATTACAGCAAATACATGCGCAATTTTTCCATTACTGCGGTATATGGCGGGGCAAGCATCGAGAACCAGATCAGGGACATTAAGCGCGGCGTACAGGTAATTGCCGCCACACCGGGGAGGCTGCTTGACCTTATTGAGCGCCGGGCCGTAAACCTGAATACTGTGAGCATTGTGGTGTTGGACGAGGCTGACGAAATGCTAAACATGGGCTTTAAGGACAGCATCGACGCGATTTTGAGCGAAACCCCGCAGGATAAGCATACCTGGCTTTTCAGCGCTACCATGCCGAGAGAAGTAGAGCGCATTGCAAAAAATTACATGAACAAGCCGGTGGAGTTGAGCGCAGGCAAAAAAAACGAAGGCGCCACCACCATTAAGCACGTGTATTACGTGGTAAACCCACGTGAGCGCTACATGGCATTAAAGCGTGTGGCTGATTTTTATCCTGAAATTTTCGGGATCGTGTTTTGCCGCACCAGGGCCGAAACCCAGGAAGTGGCAGATTCTTTAATTAAGGACGGGTATAGCGCCGATGCTTTGCACGGCGATCTTTCGCAGGCACAGCGCGATTTTGTAATGAAACGCTTCAGGAACCGCACACTGCAAATGCTGGTGGCTACCGACGTAGCTGCCAGGGGCATTGATGTGGATAACATTACGCATGTGATCAATTATAACCTGCCCGAAGATGTTGAAAATTACACCCACCGCTCAGGACGTACGGGCCGCGCGGGTAGGAGCGGGGTTTCCATAGCCATTACTTCGCCCAAGGAAACCGGCAGGATAAAGGACATTGAGCGCATTCTTAAAACAAAATTCGAAAAGCTGGATGTACCAACCGGTGTAGATGTGTGCGAAAAGCAGCTCTTTCACCTGGTGCACCAATTACATGATGTGGAAGTGAAGGACGAGGAGATCGAAAAATTTCTGCCTAAAATTTATGAAGAACTGAAGGACCTGAGCAAGGAAGAGCTGATCAAGCGCTTTATCAGCGAGGAGTTTAACCGCTTTTACAATTACTATCAAAATGCGCCTGACCTGAATATGGGTAAGGACGGCAAAGGCAGCGTTGAGGGGGCTTTCGGCAATGGCCGCACCACCCGTTTCTTTGTAAATATGGGCGGCATGGATGGGTTTAACCCAAACAGCTTAAAAGATTTCCTGGCCGATGCGGTAAAACTGCATCCGCGCATGGTGTTTAACATTGATGTAAAAGACAGCTTTTCTTTTTTTGAAACCGAAAGCAGGTTCGTTGACAACTTCATTGCTATAAACAACCAAAACGTTGAATTTAACGGCCGCAAAGTTTCTCTCGAAGTAAGCCATCGCAAAATGCGCGAAGGCAAAGGCGAGGGAGAGCGGCGCGGTGGCGGGTTTAAACGCAGCGGCGGCGGTTTTAAAAGCGAACGCGAAGGCAAGCGCCCAAGAAAGAGCGGCAGCTTTGGCTCCGAAAAGAGCGCTTTCGGGGGTGAGAAAAAAAGAAGCTTCGGCAAAAGCAGGTTTTAACGCTAAACCGCGAATTATCATTTAAATAAGCAGCCCTCCCGTAAAATAGGAGGGTTTTTTTATATTTGCACATTCAAATACCAATAAGCAGTATGCCAATTATTTCAAACAAAGCAACCGACATGCCGGCCTCGCCCATTCGCAAGCTGGTGCCTTTTGCTGAAGCCGCCAAAAAAAAGGGGACGAAAATTTATCATTTAAACATAGGCCAGCCCGATATTGAAACGCCCGAAACTTTTTTAAGCGCGATAAAGAGCGCTGATATTAAAATTGTGGAATACAGCCACAGCGCAGGGAACGAGAGCTACCGCAAAAAAATCTGCAGCTATTATAAAACCTATAATATCAACATCGACCACCAGGAAGTGATTATTACCTGCGGGGGCAGCGAGGCCATTGAAATTACCATGCTCACCTGCTTTAACCCGGGCGATGAAATTATTATTCCCGAGCCGTTTTATGCCAATTACAACGGGTTTAGCAGGGCGGCCGACGTGGTTGTTAAGCCCATCAGGAGCCATATAGATAATGGATTTGCCCTGCCGCCGATTGCGGAGTTTGAAAAGGCCATTACCCCTAAAACCAAGGGCATTATGATTTGTAATCCCGGCAATCCAACCGGCTACCTGTATACAAAAGCCGAGCTGGAAGCCTTAAGGGACCTGGTTAAAAAACACGACCTTTTTTTGTTAAGCGACGAGGTGTACCGGGAGTTTTGCTACGACGGAAAAGAATACATCAGCGTGATGCACCTGCAAGGCATTGAAAATAATGTTATTTTGCTGGATTCGATAAGCAAGCGTTACAGTGCCTGCGGCGCGAGGATAGGTGCCATGATCAGCAAAAACAAAAACGTGATGGCGGCTGCCCTTAAATTTGCACAGGCCAGGCTGAGCCCGCCCACCTACGGGCAAATTGGCGCCGAAGCGGCGCTGGATACGCCTGCCAGCTATTTCGAAAACGTGAAAAAAGAATATGTTTCGCGCCGTGATTATGTGGTGGAGGCTTTAAACAAAATGGAAGGCGTTTTTTGCCCTAAGCCGAGCGGCGCTTTTTATTGCATTGCCAAGCTGCCCATCGATAATGCCGATAAGTTTTGTCAGTGGCTGCTGGAAGAATTCAGCCATAATGCGCAAACTGTGATGCTGGCGCCGGCCACCGGCTTTTATTCGAGCCCGGGCGCGGGCCTTAATGAAGTGAGGATCGCTTATGTTCTGAAAAAGGAAGACCTTAAGCAGGCGATGGAATGCCTGCAGCAGGCCCTGCAACAATATCCGGGCAAAACCTTATCGTAAAATCATGCGTTGCTTTCGAACAAAACTGTTTTTTGCCCTGCTTGTGCCGTTTGCTTTTTGGGCCTGCGAAGGCCCCGGCGATGTAACGACGGAAGAGCAAAGCAGGCAGGATTCGCTTAAAGCGGCAAACGCAAAAATTGGGGGAGATGTAAAGGGCATTGCCGGCCTGTTTGACGTGCCCGAAATGCTGGGCCTGTGTGTCAGGGATTCTGCAAAAGGGGAGGACATACCCAAAACGCTGGTGAAATGTTTTTCGAAGCTGGAGCAGGAGCGCATTAACACCGATGCGCAGCTCGAGGGCATACAGGGCATTATTTATTACAATAACAATCCTGATAATTTCAGGTTCGACTGCCTGCTGCTCATTAAAAAAATACCGGCTAAAAAACCTGAGCATGCGCAGATTGTAGCCCTGAATGCGGGCACTATGCTCATTTATAACTATTACGGCCCCTACGAGTATACTTACAGGGCCTACGACGAGATTAAGGCTTACTGCGCCGAGCATAAACTGGCGCAAAGCGGCCCCATGCGCGAGTTTTACCCAAGTAGCCAAAGCCTCGAGAAAGACCCGAACAAATTGTTTACCAGGATTATGCTGCCTGTTGCAGTTTCAAAATAACAGACTTGTTCCGGGTTTCTTGTTTCGGGTTCCAGGTTTCTTTTTTCAAGTTTCGTATTTGTGTCACAGCTTGTTTTTCCTGAACTGCAAAAGCAATAGGTGCACTGCCGTTCCGGCCAGGCAGCCAATCACCGAAAACCTTGTGATGTTTCTTTGCAGCGTGTGTGTGATGGGATCGGTGTAAAAGCCCAGGCTTAATCCAAGCGTTGCCAGGACTAAAATAAAGCTTGCCATGTATTTAAGCTTTGAATCATTTGCCCTGTCATTCAAGGTATAGCTCAGCAAAAGGTTTAGCAGCCCGCTGAATAAAATGTAAATGTGGTTGGCCCTGAACATCATCCGGCCTAAGAGGTCGTCATGTTCTACCCCCCAAAAAACCCTGCGCATGAGCAGGCCTGTTATAATAAAATGTAGTATCACAGCAAGTCCAAAATAAAAATGAAATTTTTTCAGCATCGCTCTAAGCGTCATTCAATAAAAATTTATAACAATTGGGTTTATATGAATTCAAATTGGGAAAAATGAAAGTGGGTATTGTCATTATTTCATTTCCATAACACCATTACAAAACTCTTCAATCAAGCCGTGCAACACTTTGATGTTATCTTCTCCGCCACCAAATTGGAGTTCAATAGTTCCGCTTCGGCCGTTATCATAAAGAAAACCTTCATATTTATACTGATAACCGTTATATTTTAAGTCGTATTCAAAATAATTAACGGTCAAATGAGTTAACTTTTTTTTATAGATTTTTAAGTTCTTGATTTTTCCCATTGACTCGAATTGTGCCTTAATTGTTTGCTTCAATTTGTTGTCCGACACAAAATGATTTAATTCGCTGAAGTATACCGATACCAAACCATAAGCATCTTTTAATCTTAAATCCCACTTTGTAAATCCTGTGTCCTTTTGCCACTGTTTAGCATCATATTGAATCTGATAGACTTTCTTTTTCGAGATATAAGTCGTCAGGTTTTCGCTGGAACTTCCAGCATTTTGTGCCCAAAACCTAAACGATAAACATATAATTAAAATTATTGCCGATATTTTCATATAAGAGCTAGCGGGTTGTATCATTTCAAATATAACGATTTGCAAATACCTGACATACCCGCCACGCAAACATAAATTTTTTTAACCTTGTTCCCAGTCGTATTTTTCGGAAATTTACCGGGTGAAGAATTACCTTTTAAAACAGATTTACCAGTCTTTATTTTACCCATTGCTGTTTGTTTTGGTAATGTGGGCCGTTTTCCTGGTTGAGCAGGCCGGTCATTACAGTTTTGTGCACTTTGGCATTTTGCCCAGGGACGCCAAAGGATTGTTAGGGATTGTAACTTCGGTTTTTATACATGGCGACCTGACGCACATCGCTTCCAACTCCATTCCATTGCTGGTGCTGGGCATGATGCTATTTTATTTTTATAAAAAGATAGCCAAGGCCAGCTTTTTATGGATCTGGCTGGTGAGCGGCGTATGGCTTTGGATAGGCGGCAGGAACAATGGCGAGCAGCCCATTTACCACATTGGTGCAAGCACTTTGATTTACGGGCTGGCCACTTTTTTATTTTTCAGCGGCGTATTCAGAAAGCACCTGCGCCTGATGGTGGTTTCGGCGCTGGTGGTATTTTTGTATGGCAGCATCATGTGGGGCATTTTTCCCTTTAAACCGGAAATAAGCTGGGAAGGGCATTTGTTTGGGGCAGTTGCCGGCGTACTGGTGGCCTTTAATTACCGCAAGGAAGGGCCCAAGCCAAAGATTTACCAATGGGAAGATGAAGACGAGGAAAACGAAGTGATTGTTGAAGAGGAGTTGAATGGTACGCCACCCGAGGGGCAAAACCCTGATCAAATGGTGAAGATCAATTTTATTTATAAGGAAAAAGAAAAGTAAAATCACCTAACACCAGGTTTTAGTGTTGGCTGAGCCGGGAACTAAATTGGAATAAGGGCTGATACGGCAGTTAATTCCAGGTGACAAGATAACTAGGTTAACCCTCCAGCTTTTTAAAAGCTTTACCAAGCTGCGCGATCACATCACTTATTAAAATGCTTTCCCTGCTTTTTTTTCGCACGCACAAGTCGGCGGCAAAGCCATGCACAAAAGTGCCAATAAGCGCGGCTTGGGGCGCACTGTAGCCCCGGCTCAGCAGTCCGAGTATAATGCCGGTTAAGCCGTCGCCGCTGCCCCCTTTGGCAAGGGCGGAATTGCCGCTGGAGTTAAAAAACACGTTGCCGTCGGGCATAGTGATGGCGCTGTGCGCGCCTTTTAAAATAACAATGCAGTTGTGCTTTAGCGCAAATTGTTTTAAAGCGCTTAAGCGTTCAAAATCGCTGCTGTGTTTTTGGGTAAGGCGCTCAAACTCCTTTGGGTGTGGTGTAAGAATGCTGCCCGGCGGTAAAAAACCAAGCCAGGTTTTGTTTTCAGAAAGTATGTTGAGGCCGTCGGCATCGATGACCAGCTTGCCGGTGTAATAATGCAGTATTTTTTTCAAGGCCTGTTGCGTATCCTCATGCATGCCAACGCCCGGCCCAAAACCAATGGCATCGTATTTTTCGGGATGATTGATCTCTGAAATAAAATCTCTATTGGTGTCGGCCGACGACATGGCTTCGGGCAGCACATTTAAGATTGCGTTTAAGGTGGCGGGCGTGGAATGAACCGTTAATAGTCCTGCGCCGCTCCTGAGGCATGCGTTTGCGCTGATTAGCGCCGCGCCGCTTTTTCCTTTGCTGCCGGCCATTAACAGGGCGTGCCCAAAATCCCCTTTGTGGGCAAATTTATTTCTTGGCTTTAGCAGCGAGCTTACATCACTTTTGGTCAGGTAAAAATAATCTGGGTTTTGCGTTGAAATTCCTTTTTCTAGCAGCCCAATGTTTAAAATTTCAAATTCGGGCACAAAGGCTTTATTTTCGGGCAATAAAAAAGCCAGCTTAGGAAATTGAAAGGTAAGCGTAAGGCTGGATTTGACGATGGCTTTGTTTTCAGCCGAGGATGAATCAGGGTAAAGGCCGCTGGGAATATCAATGCTGATGATCTTTTTGAAATTTTTATTCATAAAGCCGATCACTTCCGCCAGCAGGCCTTCTACCGGCCTGTGTATGCCGGTGCCTAAAAGCGCGTCCACAATAACGGTGTTTCTGTTGTAGGCAAAAGTGCCCTCGGCTTCCATTTCATTTATTTCGGAAACCCTTGAGGCATATTTTTCCTTCAGGCGGTTAAAATTGGCCTCGGCATCGGCGCTGAATTTTTCGGTGTAATTAATTATGACGGCCCTGCAGTCGAAGCCCTGCTCAATCAGCAGCCTGGCTATGGCCAGGCCGTCGCCGCCGTTATTGCCCTTTCCGCACACCACCAGTATGTCTTCATCCAGCTTTACCAGCTTGATAAGGCGCCTGAAACAGGCCATGGCGGCGCGCTCCATTAAGTCTATCGAGGCTACGGGCTCATGCTCAATTGTATAATTATCAACCAGCTTTATTTGCTTCGCGTCGAGGATTTTCATAGTACTTTCCTTTGTAAAGATAAGAAGCTAAATGCATAAAAAAAAGGAAGGGCAATATGTATCCGGCCAGCGCTGATTTTGTCATATGGTTAAGTATTAACGCTGTGTGCTTTACCGTCGGCCAAGTAATGTTAAACCACTATTTTAGTAGTTTTCAATTCCAATATAAGCCAAATCAGAAATGATAATTCAGTGTCAGAAACCGAAGGTATTTCATGGAGAATGTAATTCCCGATTGGTTTGCAGTAGCTAATACAACTGTATTTACCGTGGTGGGGTATGAAACAGGTGAAACTCCAAAAATTACGGCCCGACTGATGAAATAGGCCAACGAAAAGCCCGATTCAATACTGGCACTGAAGTGTTCCGAGAAGCGGTACTTGGCTCCTACAAAGGGAATTACGGACAATTCCGCTCTTTTGGTTTCGGTTGGCGATAAATAGTTATAATTGCTATAAACGCCGGCGTAGTCGATATAGCCAACCTTACTATAATTATATGAAAGTCCAAAATCCACACCATAATAAAGGTTGAACCTTCCATAGAAATTCACACGCTCATGGCCAACCATTATAAATGCATTTATTTCCTTCCCAGGTTTGTTCGAATAGCGCAAGAAGCTTGTATCAACTCTTTTTACGTCTTCGGAAATAGGCAATCCACCGCTTAAACCGAATTGGAAGCGGTAATTCTTTGCCGATTTGAGATCGATAAATCGTCCGGCGTTATTTTTCACTTTCGCAATCAGGGTTATGCCGGGCGTTTTGAAGAATAAGCCGGTTAAGTCGACCCCGATTTCAGTTTTATATTTACGGTTAATGCGCATAATGGAATCATTGACCTGTGAAAAAGATTGTATTGAAAATACAAGCATGCCAAAAACTAATAAGTGGGTAAAATTCTTTTTTGTGAGCATAGAAATATTTTTACCCAAATAACGGATTTGAATGTTGGTTATTTCTAATGTGCAGAATAATTCTCCCCGAACTTTTGATTCTTTAACAGATTAAAACGCTTTAGTGAAAATTCACTATTCGCAATGGTCGCAATCTTTGCCGCCCTTTTTTTTCTTTTTGGGAATTAAAAATTTATAGGCCAGGTAAGCCAGGGCGCCAGCCAGCAATAAGTATATGATAAGCTGCTGCGCCATTAATTCTTTAATACAGGTAAAATAATATGCGAAGCCGCGTCGGCCTGGTGGTAAAGTTTTACGTCGCAGGAAATAAAGTCCTTATCGCTGCAATGGTATATATCCAAAAACTGCTGTGGGTTCCTGTCAAATAAAGGAAACCAGCTGCTTTGTATTTGTATCATCAGCTTATGCCCCTTTTTAAAAGTATGTGCCACATCGGGTAAATCAAATTTTACCGTTTCTATTTTACCCGGTACAAAAGCTTCCGGCTTTTCGAAGCTGTTCCTGAATTTCCCGCGCATGATCTCTCCCCGCACCAGCATCTGGTAGCCGGCCATTTCCGCTTCATGGCTCACATCTTTCCAGCACAGTGGGATCCGAAGCTTGGAATTCACGTGACTTGAAGTCGCGGC
>JADMIO010983826.1_pt1 | contig 87633 bp, 53 predicted proteins | sample 8958161 | NCBI WGS metagenome assembly JADMIO01 (sample SAMN16585339, study PRJNA669376) | soil metagenome | isolation source: Crop rotation soil | place: USA: Cullars Rotation, Alabama | collected 2011 | reverse complement strand
CGCGACAACTTGTCCACGTGGAATTCTAAGCTTAGGATCCCAATGTGCTGGAAAGGGCTCGAAACGCCCAGGCCGCCCGCGAAAAATTGCGCGAGATTTTTGCCCATGTGCTGGCCTCGCGCGGCTGATTGTCCGCCTCCCGGATCATACATCACGGCTCGACGACGGCCCGGCATCTCTGTCAAAAGCTTCGGCGCCCCCCAACCCGGCCGACCACCCACCACCCCCGATGAGCAACCCGTCCCAGGCTGACACTAACATCCGGCTTTATGTCGACATGGACGGGGCGTTGTGCGCCACCGATACTTTATGGGAATCCTTGCTCGAACTCGCGCAGGAACGACCCCTGTCCCTGTTCCTCGTGCCGGTCTGGATCCTGAAGGGCAAGGCGGCCTTCAAACGGGAGATCGCCCAGCGCGTCCTGCCGGACATCGCCTCGCTGCCGGTGCGGCCCGAGGTGCTGGCCCTGCTCAATGAGCGCAAGGCCGCGGGACAGAAGCTGGTGCTGGCCACCGCGGCGGATGAAAGGATCGCGCGGCCCCTCGCCGAACGGCTCGGCTTGTTTGAAGGGGTCCTGGCCAGCGATGGCAAAACCAACCTGTCTGCCGGCCACAAGCTGGCCGCGGTGCAGCAGCACGCCGGCGGGGCCTTCGATTATCTGGGCGATTCCCGCGCGGACCTTCCCCTTCTGCGCGAATGTCAGTCCGGCTACGTCGTCGGCCCGAAGGATGCGGTTTGGGCGGCCGCCCAAGCGAGCCGCAATGGCCGGCCCGCGTTGGTCCGGCTGCGCCCGTCGGTGGGCGGGGCCAAGTCGCTCATCAAGGCCCTGCGCCCGCACCAATGGGCCAAAAACGTGCTCGTGGGCGTGCCGCTGCTCGTTTCTCACCAGATTGGAAACCTGATCGCGGTCGGGCAGACCGCGATGGCCTTTGCCGCGTTTTCCCTGATCGCCTCGGCCGTCTACATCATCAACGACCTGCTCGATCTGCCGTCGGACCGGGTGCATCCCACCAAGCGCAACCGCCCGTTCGCGACTGGTGCGGTGCCCATTCCCACGGGCCTTTTTCTCGCGGCCTTCCTGTTCGTCCTGGGACTGCTGATCGCCTTCCTGAAGGTCAATCTCGAGTTCGGCGGCATGATCGTGCTCTATCTGGTGATCACCACACTTTATTCGACCTTCCTGAAGCGGAAACTGATCCTCGACGTGTTCATCCTGGCTGGACTCTACACGATCCGCATCCTGGCTGGCGCCGTGGCCATCAAGGTCCAGCCCTCCGAATGGCTGCTTGCGTTCAGTATGTTCATTTTCACCAGCCTCGCCATGCTGAAGCGCTACACGGAGCTGAAGGTCTGGAGCAATCTGAACGAGAAATGGCCGGCCGGCCGGCGGTATACCGTTTCTGACATGGGTATTTTCCTCGGGGTCGGCCCGGCCTCGGCCTACGCGGCCGTGCTGGTGTTCGCACTCTACATCAGCAGCCGCGATGTCACGCTGCTTTACCACCGCCCGCAACTGCTCTGGTTGGTCTGCCCCGTGATGCTCTACTGGCTCACCCGGCTGTGGTTTCTGACCAATCGCAGCCGTCCGCTGGAGGATCCGTGCTCTTCGCCCTGACCGACCGCGCGAGCATCGCCTGCGGCGTCGTGGTGCTCCTGCTCGTTTTCCTCGCCACGTAGCCGGATCCTTTCCCCTGCACCACCCCGATTCATCGATGAGCACCGCTCCAGACAGCCCGGCCGCAGTCCGCCCCTCTTTCGCCGCATTCCGGCCCGATATCTGGCTGGGACTTGTCATCGCGCTGGCGGCGGCCATCGGAGCCTGGAGTCTCGCCACCCGGGTGCCGACGGCCACGCTCGACCCCCGCAATCCCGATATTTATTTCTCCTCCGACACCAGCCGGGTCCATGCCAACATGGTCACCCGGAACAGCAATCATTGGCGCACGATGGTCCACCCGCTGTTTTCCATCGCCATGCATCCGTCCTTTCTCGCGGTCGCGGCGATGACTGGAACGCAGGTGACGGACGACCCCATGGCGCCGGAAGCCATCCGTGTCGGCCATCTGATGAGCGGAATCGCCGCGGGCCTCGCGGCAGGGGTTTTCTTCGCGCTTTTGCGCGCGGCCCTGGTTCCCCGCGTCGATGCAGTGATCTTCTGCGCCCTGGCCGCAAGCAGTGCGTTTGCCCTGTTCTGGTTCACGATTCCCGAAACCTACCCGTGGGGCGCCGTGACCATCCTCTGCGCGATGTTGCTGGCCGCGCTCGGCAGCCACCGTCAGCTGGCAGCCGGCTGGTATGTCGCGGGCAGCGTTCTCTCGCTGGCGATCACCACCACCAATTGGATGGCGGGCCTCGCGGCCACGCTCACCCGCTTCGTGCGCGACCGGGCGACGCTCTTCTCTTTCGTCGCCTGGCGTCGGATCGTGGTGTGCACCGCCGTGGCCCTGGCGATCACGGTGGCGCTTTCGTTGCTGCAAAAGAAAATTTTCCCCACCGCGCACCTGTTCCTCCGTCCGGGCGGGGAAAAAGCCTATGTCATGCAGCAGCACAGCGGCGGCCCCCTGCGCTGCTGGGCTTCGTTCTTCTCGCATACCATCGTCATGCCGACGGTGAGCACTGCGCCTCATGTCAGCGTGGCGGGCCAGACCGTGCTGCGGAACCAGTTGTCCGCGCCGGCGTCCGCCAGCGGCTGGGGCAAGGTCGCGCTGGCCGGTTGGGTGCTGTTGCTCGCCGGCGGCTTGTACGCCCTGTTCACGCTTACAGACCTCGTGCCCCTGCGCCTGGCCCTCGGCCTGACTCTGCTTGGCCAGCTGGGGCTCCATACGATCTATGGCGCGGAAACATTTCTTTATGCGCCCCACTATGGCCCGTTGATGATCGCGGTTGCCGCGCTGGCCACGCGAACCCGCCTCCGGCCTTACGTGCTGGCCGTGGCCGCCCTGGTCGTCGTCTGCCTCCTGGCAAACAATCTCCCCGAACACGCCCGGACCATGGATCTCCTGGCCCACAGCCAGCAGCGCCTGGACAAAATGCCGCCGGCAACCAATCCGTGAGTCGTCGGGTGCGCAACCCGCCGCCATTGGAGGGCAGGAGCGGCGGCGCCGCGGAGGCGCGCTGGCGCCCGCCCATCTTTCTCGTCCCCTTTTCCTCCCCATGAAAGTAGGCATCATCACCGTCCATTCCGTTCCCAACTACGGGGCCGTGCTCCAGGCGTATGCCCTGGCCACGCATTTGCGGAGCACCGGTGTTGATGTCCACACCATCGACTACCGGCAGCCGCACCTCGAGGAGGTCTATCGCGTGCGATGGAAATTTCCGCCGCCGGTGAATGCCTGGATGCGTGTGCGCCGGAACGCGGCGTTCGTCGAAAGCCGGCTGCCGCTGAGTCCCGGGCGCTACCGTTCCGTCGAGGAGTTCCGGCCCGCCATCGGGAACTACGATGCCTTCATCACCGGCAGCGACCAGGTGTGGTTCACGGGGCCCGTGCAGTATTTCGACCCGATGTATTTTCTGGAATTTCCCGCACCGGGAAAACGCAAGATCAGCTATGCCGCGAGCGCTGGGGGCACGACGGATTTCGGCGAATTCGCCCCGCGCGTGCGGGCGGCCCTAGCGGGTTACGATCACATTGGCGTCCGCGATTCGCATACGGCCCAGCTGGTGGCGCCCCTAGCCCCCCACACGCCGGTGCAGGTCGTCGATCCCGTGTTCCTGTGCGACTTCGCGCAGTTGCTCGACGACCAGCCCCCGCTCGCCGAACCTTATCTGGCCGTCTTCGGCGATTTTTCCAGCCGGCTCGATCCCGCGTTGCGCGCCATCATCCGGGCGACCGGTCTGAAAATGGTGGTCTCCCTTCAGTATCCATGTCCTGCCGCCACCCGGCGCATTTCCGCGCCGGGTCCGACGGACTGGCTGCGCTGGTTTCGCCATGCCGCCTTCGTGGTGACCTCTTATTTTCACGGCGCGGCCATCGCGGCGAAGTTCGAACGTCCGTTCATTGCCATTCCCACGCCCGGCCGGCGCATCAAGGTCGCCACGATGCTGGAATGGATGGGCCTGAGGGAACGGTGCTTCCTCGCGGATCCCACTCCCGCCGAGTGCGAGGCCTTGGCTCGCCAGCCCATCGACTGGCCCGCCGCGCGCGCGCGCATCACCGACCGGGTCGTCCATTCAAAGGCCTTTCTCGCCACGGCGCTGAAGTGAATGCGCCTATGCCTGACCGGCCCGCGGAAAAATCTTTCTGTCACCGGCGTTCTGTGTTTTTTGCGCCCTGCATGACCAGCGTTGCGTTTCGTTCCCGTCGCCGGATCCCCGGCTACACCCCCACCTGTGCGGGGACCTCATGACCGCCTTCAGTGTAATCATCCCCACCTACAATCGGGCCGGGCTCGTGCACCTCGCCATCGACAGCGTGCTCGCCCAAACCCACCCGGCCGCCGAGATCATCGTGGTCAATGACGGATCCCGCGACGAGACACCCGCCGCGCTGGCAGCCTACGGCGACCGGATCAAAGCGATCCATCAGGCCAACGCCGGGCTCAGCGGGGCACGAAACACGGGCATCAAGGCCGCCTCCTCCGATTGGATCGCCTTCCTTGACGACGACGATGAGTACGCGCCCGACCGGCTGGCCATCGCCGCGGAAAGCATCCGGCGCTTTCCCGCCGCGGAGGCCCACCTCACCAACACAGCGATCGTCGGCGGCGGAAGCCCGGACCAGGATCTCTTCGAGGTCCGGGGCGTGGCTACGGACCCGTTCATGGAAATCGCCCGCCCGCTGGCCTGGGTGCTGCGGGGCTGTTTCTTCGCCCAGTCCCTCGTGGCGCGCCGCCAGGCGATCGAAACGCTGGGCCTGTTCCGGAAAACCTTCTACGAGGACATGGATTTCTATGTGCGCCTGGCCACGCGAACTCCCTGGATCATCGACGGCCGGCCGTCGCTCCGCCTGATTCGCCGCAGCAACACCAACGCGATGTCGGACGACTGGCGCGCCAAGCCCGTGGACCGATGCGAGGCCTTGGTGCGGATCCACCGTGAAGCCCTGGCTCTGCCCGGTTTGAACGAGAGCGAAACGGACCTGGTGCGCGCAGGGCTCGGCGCATATCTCTTTGAGCTGGGCACCGCGCTCGCCGCCCGGGGCGACCGGGCCGGCGCCCGCCGGAATTTTTCCGAGGCAGCCCGGACCTTTCCCGCCCTGCACAGCCGGCTCAAGGCGCGGACCGCCGCGTTGGGCGGCGGCCCCCTCCTACGCCTGGCGCAAAAATTCGCTCCCAAGCGCAGGAAGGTCATTCGTTGAATATCCGTCCACCCCCGATGCCTGCTCCCGCCCGCCTGCAAGACGTAACCTTCGTGCTGCCCGGGGATGGCCGCTCCGGCGGCGTGCGGGTCACCGTGATCATGGCGAACCTGCTGCGCGCGCGCGGCCACCAGGTCCGGATCGCTTGTCCCCGCCCTCGGGTCACGCTCAAGGGGCTGCTGGCGGGGCTCGTTGCCCGCATCCAGTCGAGCGGAAAAACCGCCGGCTTCCTCCACGAGTTCACCGGCCCGGTCGAATATTACCGTCATCTCGACGACCTTAGCTACGCGCCGGCGGCGATCGTGATTGCGGTCGGCACCTACAGCCTCCCCGACGTGCGGGCGCTCACGAAACCGGTGCGCAAGCTGCGCTTCAACCATGGTTTTCCCGCGAGGCCCGATGCCGTGCAGGAACAAGCCTGGCGCGGCGCAATGCCCACGATCACGGTTTCCCACACCCTTGTGCCGCGACTGCAGGAACTCAGCGGCGAGAAAGTCCTCGGCGTGGTGCCCAATGGCATCGACACCTCCGTATATTTTCCCGAGCCAAACGCATCCCGCCTGGGCATCGGCGCCGTCATGAACAGCCATCCGAACAAGGCGCCGGAGGACATGCTCAACCTGCTCGCCGAGGCCCATCGCCGCTGGCCGGACGTGCCCCAGCATGTGTTCAGTACCGAGCAAAAATCGCCCCGTCTCGCGCACACCCACTATACCCGCCTGCCCTCCGCAGCCGAAGCCTGTGCCATCTACAATCGCTGCAAAATCTGGTTGCTCACGAGCCGGACGGAGGGATTGCCCGGTGTCGTGCTCGAAGCCATGGCCTGCGGCTGCGTGGTGATCAGCACGGACAACGACGGCAGCCTGGAAATCCTCCGTCATGGCGAGAACGGCCTGATCGTGCCTCGGGGCGATCTCCCGGCCTTCCTTCGCGAGATGGAACGCGTGCTGGGGGACGACCAGCTGGCCAGACGCCTCGCGCAGGGCGCGCTCGACACGGCGAAGGAATTCACCTGGGACAAGGCCGTGGGAAAAATGGAACAGGTCCTGCACCAGCTGGCGACCGCCTCTCCGGCGTGATCCTTTCCCATGAGCCAAATTGAGAAACTATCCGACGTTGTCGACTGGCGCCTGTGCATCGGCTGCGGGGCCTGTGCCTCGGTGTGTCCCGGCGGCAAGGTGCAGCTGTGGGATTTTGTGGCGGAAGGCATTCGTCCCGTGGTGACGGAGCCGGACTGCGGCGACTGCCGCCAGTGCCTGGATGTCTGCCCCTCGGTTGAAACCGATTTTTCGATTCGAGGCGCGACGCCGGCCCGGCCCGGCGGTCCGGATGCCTTGGGCGATGCGGGTTTCGTACACGACTGGGGCCGGGTGCTGGAGGTGTGGGAGGGCCATGCCGCCGACCCCGAAATCAGGTTCCGGGGTTCTTCGGGCGGTGCTTTGACGGCGATCGCGGCCTGGTGCCTGGAACAGGGCGGGATGCACGGCGTGCTGCACACGGCGCAACACCCGCAGGATGCGGTGCGCAACCAGACCCGTCTGAGCCGCAGCCGTGCGGAACTCATCGCAGCCACCGGCTCCCGTTACTCGCCCGCCTCGGTTTGCGACAGCATCGCGCTGGTCGAACAGGCGCCGGCGGCGTGCGTGGTCATCGGCAAACCATCCGAAATGGCCGCGCTCAGCCGCGCCCGGAGGCTGCGCCCGGGCCTGGATGCCAAGGTTGGCGTGACCCTCTCCTTTTTTTGCGCCGAAACCCCGTCCACCGCCGGCACGGTCGCCCTCCTCGAAAAAATGGGGGTTCAACCTGAAACCGTCGCTGACCTGCGTTATCGCGGCTTTGGCTGGCCCGGGCATTTCGCCCCGACGCGGCGCGGGGAAACCGGGCCATGTGCCCAGATGACCTATCAGGAAAGCTGGGCTTTCCTCCAGAGTTTCCGACCCTGGTCGGTTCATCTCTGGCCCGATGGCTCGGGCGAACTTGCCGATATCAGCTGCGGCGATCCCTGGTACGAGCAACCCGACGGAAAAAATCCCGGTTCGTCACTCGTGGTGGTGCGCACTCCTGTCGGTCGGGAAATCCTCCGCCGCGCAATGGAAGCCGGCTACCTCCAATTGCGCCGGGCAGAGCCATGGAAGCTCGCCCAATCGCAGCCCAACCTCGCGAACAAAAAGGCCGCGGCGTGGGGCCGCCTGCTGGCCATGAAGCTCTTCAACGTCCCGGTGCCGCGGTTTCCCGGCGCATCGCTTTTCCGCTGCTGGTCGAAACTGCCCGTCAAGGATAAGGTGAAGTCGGTGTTCGGCACCGCGCGGCGGATTTTCCAGCGGAAGCTCTACCGGCCCTTGCGACTCGACACGAGCTCCGCCACCCGGGTTGAAGGCGCGCCGTCGTCGCCGACGTGAACGTGACTTCCTGAACGGATGCAGCCTTTACGTCGCCGCCCCCCATCCCCAAGTTTCACCCACAACCCCGGTCTTGTCCTGACGCCCGCCCATGACTAGCTCCCCGCCCTCGCCCACCGCCGTACAAATGGCGAACTATGAAAACCCAAGTTCCTTGGGATCGAAAATGCGCGCCCGCCGCCTGGGCCCGCTGCTCGGGTTGATCAAGGCTGCTTACGCGAAGCATGGCCATGTGAAGCTATTGGATGTCGGCGGACGAAAAACTTACTGGAACCTGCTTCCGGCGGGATTCCTGGTGGAGCACAAGGTTGAGATCATTATCCTCAATCTTCCGGAGGAACTGCAGGGCGTCGACGACGAGATCTTCAAACACGTGGCTGGGGATGCCTGCAACCTGGCGGAATATCCCGACAAGTGCTTTCACATCGCGCATTCCAACTCTGTCATCGAACACGTGGGCGGCTGGAAAAATGTCAAGCGATTCGCCAGCGAGGTCCGGCGGGTCGCCTCGGCCCTTTTCATTCAGACGCCCTACTACTGGTTCCCCATCGAGCCGCATTTCTACATGGTGTTTCTGCATTGGGCGCCGCGTCCCATCCAAGAGACGATGGTCCGTCGGTTGCCACTGGGACATTTCCGCCGCAAGGAGCCCAATCTCGACGCAGCCATTGCCTGCATCGACGGAGCGCCGCGGCTGCTCGACTTGCGAGCCTACCGGTTGCTTTTTCCGGACTGCACGATCGTAAAGGAGCGCTTCTTCCTGCTGACCAAATCTCTTGTGGCGGTTCGCTCCGAATAGTTGCACCCGGCAGCTCGCACGGAGGGCTGCGACAATCGCCGTGCTTACGGGAAACCTTCTTGGCTTTGCCCATTCGATTTGTAAGCAAGCCGTCAAATCCAACGCCTGACGGCGCCCACCTTGCATCTTACTGATTAGGCTCTTGCCAAGACCATCTTGCGCTGTAAAAACCGATCCCATCGTGGGATATTCTTGCCAATGCTAGACCTTATTCGCGCTCACCTCCCGGGTCTCTCCAGCATCAGGACACCGATCAAGTCGGTTCCTCTGTTCGTGGCTGGAATGGTCGCCCTTTGGTCCGGTCCGGCGGTACGCGCCGACCAAACCGCCCCCTTGGTTGTGGGCAGTACCATCACGATTTCCGTCACCTCCGATGGCACTCTGCCATTTACGTACCAGTGGAAGAAAAACGGCGCTGTGATTCCAGGTGCCACGGGTCCCACCTTCCTGATCGATCCGGCCGCAGCCACCGATGTCGGCAGTTACAGCGTTACGGTGACCAATTCCGCCAGCTCGGCCGACTCGGACAACGCGATTCTGACGCTTGCACCCGTCCCTCCTTCCTTTTCGACGCAACCCGTCAGCCAGACCGCAACGAGCGGCGGCACGGTAACGTTCACTGCGGTCGCCATCGGAACGGCCCCGATCACTTATCAGTGGCAGAAAAATGGAGCTAATCTCGTCGATGGCAGCCTCATCACCGGCACCACCACGACCACCCTGACTCTCACCGGCGTGACGCCCGCCGATGATGGCAACTACTCGGTGATCGCCACAAATGGGCAGGGCTCGGTGGCCAGCAATCTGGCTTCCGTTTTGATCGTCACGCCTCCCCCGCCGGCTTCCCCGACCCCACCCACCATTACCACCCAACCGGCTTCGCAAACCGCATTCGTGGGAGACACGCTGACATTCTATGTATCTGCCACGGGCTCGGCCACACTCACCTACCAGTGGCGTAAGAACGGCACCAACCTGACCAACGGAGGGAACGTGTCCGGGGCAACCTTCCCTATCCTGACCCTTTCCAACGTCACGACGGGGGATGCAGCCGACTACTCCGTGGTGGTCACCAATGGCCAGGGTTCCGCCACAAGCGCAGCCGGCACTCTCACTGTCGTTACCAATACCCCGCCAATCATCACCGTTCACCCGGCGTCCCAAAATGCGAACACGGGTTCCGTCGTATTCTTCACCGCCGCGGCCACCGGCATTCCCACGCCAACCTCGCAATGGCAGAAGAACGGGGTCAACCTGTCCAATGGTGGAAACGTGGCCGGGGCCAAGTCCAACACCCTCGCGCTGTCGAATGTGACGAGCGCAGACGCTGGCAACTACACCTACGTTGCAGAGAACTCTCTGGGCTTTACCGTCAGCCACCCCGCGACGCTGAGCATCAATGGCGTCCCCGCATTCCTGACCCAACCTGCCTCCTCTTCCGTCGTTTCCAGCGGCACCGTGGTGAACATGGCGGTCACCGTGGCCGGCGACCCGGCGCCCACTCTGCAGTGGCGGAAGGATGGCACCAACATCACCAATGGCGGCACCATTTCGGGCGCCACCTCGGCCACGCTGAAGCTCAACGGCGCGACGCCTTCCGACTCTGGAAACTACACGGTCGTCGCCACGAACTCGCGCGGCACGGTCACCGCCGGGCCTTTTGCCCTGACGGTCAATCCCGACAACGTTTGGTACCAGCCCGTCACCACCGGCAAGGACACGGCACTCAGCTACAAGGGCGCCACCGGCGCGCTTCAGTGGCAGGTCTCCACCACATCGGGCACGGGCTGGACGGATCTCGCGGACAACGCCACCTATGCGGGAGCGAACACGGACACTCTCAGGATCACCAATGCCACGTCCGCGTTGAACGCTCTTTTCTTCCGGCTGGTCTCCACCAGCGGCGGCGTAACCACTGTGCTGCGCACCGCCCGACTGGATGTGGCCTCGGCGTTTATCCCTTTCCCCGTGGGCATCAGTACCGATTCGGCAGGCAATCTGTACGTGGCCGACACTTCAACCGACACCATTATGAAGATAAATGGCTCGTCGCAGGTGAGTACCTGGGCCGGCACCTCCGGACAAACCGGGACCGCGGACGGAGCTGGAGCAACCGCACGATTTAACAACCCCAGCGGGATCGCGAGTTCCCCGGAAGGCGCGCTGGTCGTCACTGACAATGCGAACGGCACCATCAGGGCCATAACTTCAAGCGGAACGGTATCCACCCTGGCCGGTTCGACCACCTTGCGCGGTAACGTCAATGCCACCGGGACGGCCGCCACTTTCTCCTCCCCGATCGGCATCGCTCGCGACAGCACCGGTACTTTGTACGTCGCCGACTCGACCAATCACACCTTGCGCAAGATTGCGACGGGCGGGGTGGTAACCACCCTGGCTGGAAGTCCTGGGCAGGCAGGAAATACGGACGCAACGGGCTCCGCCGCCCGCTTTAACAACCTCACGCGTGTTGCCGTCGATAGTTCCGGCACCATTTACGTGGCCGATACCACCAACAACCTCATCCGCAAAGTGACGACCGGGGGCCTCGTTACGACCTTGGCCGGGCTGAGCGGTGTGAGCGGCAGTTCCGATGGCGTCGGGAATCTCGCACTGTTTAACCAGCCCGGTGGCGTCGCGGTTGACAACGTGGGGAATGTCTATGTGGCCGACACGGGTAATTCCACGATCCGACGGATTTCTTCGAATGGCACGGTGGTCACTATCGCCGGACTACCGGGCATTGCCGGCCATAAGGATGGTGCCGGCATTGAAGCTTGGTTCAACCAGCCGCGCGACCTCTGCGTCAGCCCCGCCGGCTTCCTCTACGTGGCGGACACGGGCAACGCCAGCATCAGGCGCATCGGCCTCGACGGCTCGGTCACTACATTGGCGCTGACGGCCGTGCCCGCGACCCCTGACCTCCCCGGAACCCTTCCACTGCCCGAAGCCCCGAGCTTGCCCACTGTGACCCCTGCTCCGACCTTGCCAACGAGCCCGACACCTGTGACGAGCGGTTCGAGCTCCGGCGGAGGCGGTGGCGCCCCCGGGCTGTGGTTCTACGGCATTCTGGCTGCGTTGTGTCTTGTTCGCCGGGGCTTCGGTCGCAAATAAATCCCACGCGTCTGTTGGAGGGTTGCGTGCCCAGCAGTGTCGGCATCCGGCCTATGAGTGTGGCCGCCTGAAAACTCCGCGTTCGTGAACGAGTGACTGAAATTTTTCCGACCCGGTTCAGAGAACCGACCCATCCCCCCGACCGTGCTTTCGCGCTTCTTTCAACGTCGCACTATCTGGTGGCCGACATTTGTCGGCTGGGCCATCATAGTGGTGACAACAGTTGTGCCGGCGTTGGCTTGGTGGTTTCTGGGCGAGTCCTGCTTGTCATCCACGACCCGACTTCCAGCGGATACCCTGGTGGTGGAAGGTTGGATCGGTTACGAGGGCATGAGTGCCGCCAAGGAAGAATTTCAGCGCGGCGGCTATCAGCAGGTGGTCACCGTTGGCGGTTCCACTAACAATCGGTGGGGCCGACAGCGATGGAACTACGCGCTGCTGGCGCAGGCCCAATTGACGCGGCTGGGCGTACCAAGCGACCGCATCATTGCCGCGCCAACGCGTGAGACGGGCAATCAGCGAACCTTCGAATCGGCTTTGGCTGTCGCTGAAGTGCTTGAAAAGCAAACCCGCACGCGTCCAACCGCTGTCAATGTCTTCACGCTTGGGGTGCACGCGCGGCGCAGTCGGTTGGTTTTTGCCAAAGCGCTGCCTGCGGGAATCCAAGTGGGGTGCATTTCGTGGCAGCCGCCTGATTACATTTCAGGCCCGTGGTGGGAATCCAGCGAAAGAGCCGGTGATTTTATCAAGGAAAGTGTGGGTTACGCGTTCGAATTGCTGGCAAACTCAGGACGCCTGTCCAACGCCCCGCCGTAACCGTCGGCTCCTCCCTTGGCTCACCGAATGTGCATGAGCTTTAAAGCGGTTGTCCGATTGACGACTTGCAATAATCGGCTTTGCCGCTGAATTTCCCTACGCCTCGCTTGCCAGAGAGGCCCCGAGAGGATCACTTTTTGAAAGAATTCCGGCCGCTGATATTCGTGCTATAACCGTGTACCTTAAAATGAATTTATATCGCGTGTTACAAGCCACTTATAAATATCATCTTGTTGAGGAAGAAAAAGCTGTCGAAAATACTTACAATTTGGGGTCCGGCGGTTCCACCCCTTTCGAAATCCCAAAAATATATAATATTTAATACATTATACTACAGATACTTAACCTTTCTTGCAATTTATTGATATTATCTGGTCTGGACTCTGCTCAGTTATATCCAATGTTCAACCGTGTGAGCCACCTCCGAAACCTATTCCTTGCCGCCCTCGTGGGCTCTGCGGTTCTTTCGCTCCACGCGACCACGTATACTTTTGCGCCGAATGATGGGGAAGGAGATCCAGACGATATGTTCGACCTGGATCACTACAAATATTTCACGTGGGGATTCAAAAACTTCGTGGTTCCGGCGGGTCAGCATATTTCCAGCGCCAAGCTTTCGATTTTCAATATCAACAACTGGTCGGCCGATGAAAACGGCTATTGGGTTGGCAAGACTCACGTAGCTGAAAACTGGCTGAACATATGGTTGCTCGACACGGCGGGCTCAACCAATTCAAGCAGTTCGGGGCTGTTAAAGGTCTACAACGACTCCGACGGAGGTCCTGACTATTTTGCCACTTGGAATTCCAGTTCCAAGGTCAAGATCGCGACCTATACGGATTGGAATGGTGGCGCGGGCGGCGATGTCGTTACGTTGGTTTACGATTTCGCGTCGAAAGGCGTGCTCGACGAGCTCCAATCGTACGTCGCCAATGGGAACAATTTCGCCATCGGCATCGATCCCGATTGTCACTATTGGAACACCGGCGTTCAGCTCGTCATCGAGACTTCACCGAACAGCGTGCCCGAGGGCGCGAGTTCGCTCGGTCTTTTGAGCCTCGGTTTATGCTTGGTGGCCGGCGGCCGGCGCTATCTGCGTCGCTGAACTTCAGCGCGGCCGGAGCGCCCCTCGCACCCAGGTGTCCATTGGAATCCACCCGTGGTGCCTCAACGCTCCCCCGAAGCTTCCGCGCAGTAGCCGGTGTTCGATAATAGGATTAAGGCTGAAATTCTCCGAAGCACCTCTATTGCTCTTCGCGAATCTCGCTATGTTTGCCGCCAGTCAACTGAAGAACCAACGTGCCGCCGTCGGAGCTTTGATGCTCATCGTGGCGTTGGTAGCAAATGTCCCGCTAGGAGCCCAGGACCTGATCATGTCAACCCCGCGCGAACCTGTCGTGGCGCCGGTCTTGCGCGAAAAGGAACTGCCTCCTCCGCCCAGCCAGCCCCCGGCGCCACCAGACACCCCCTTCAAGATCGGGCCTATCGTCCTGCATCCACATTTCAACTATGGCTATTCCAATGCCGAGGGATTGCCCGCTCCCGACGGCCGTCGCATCGCCAGCGAGATTCATTCGATAAATGCCGGCATTTCCGCCGATTTAGGTCGGTATTGGAGCCTGGATTATAGCCCGAGCTGGATGAACTACACCGCGCGGGCGATGACCGATACCTTCGACCAATCCGCCAGTCTCAGCGGTGCCATGGTTTTTTGGGACTGGAATTTTCAAGTCTCGCAAAGCTACTCGCAGGCCACACCGACGCTCGTGGAAACCGGGCGGCAGACGAAGCAGGAAACCTGGGCCACCTCGCTGGGCGCCTCTCATGCATTCAATCGCATCGTTCAATTCACCGCTTCGGCGGGCCTCAACGAACGCTACACCGACATCGCCGCCGATACGCGCTCTTGGAACTCCACGGCGATGTTAAATCTGGTTTTTTCCTCCCGCTTGAACCTCAATGTGGGACCCAATTTCAGCTACACTGAAATCGTCGACGCTCCCGACATGTATAGCGAAGGCTACAACGTCCGGCTCAATTGGGTCCCGACTGACAAGCTTACGTTGGGAATCAGCACCGGGATGCAATACAGCCACTCAACTTCCTCCGCCGGATTGGATCTAGCCAATCCCCTGCTGAACTTCAGTGCGAGCTACCAGCCGTTTGAAACCACGACGATATCCTTCACGGCGGCCCGGACGGTTTCTCCGTCTTATTTCAAGGAGCAGGTGACGGACAGTGTCCGGTGGAGCGTCGGCTTGAGCCAGCGGTTGCTGGGACGATTCTATCTCAGCGCCAGCTATGCCCCTTACGACACGGATTATACCGCCGCCGACGCGCTCACCCAGGCCGGGCGGAAGGACTCGGTCGATACCTACACGGCGGCCCTCTCCACCCAATTGTTCAGTCGGCTTTCGGTCTCGGCCAGCTTCACGAAAACGGACAATAAATCGAATGATCCCGGTTTCAGTTTTTCCACCATGCAATATGGCCTCCAGCTGCGTTATAGCTATTGATCCGTGTTGCGAAACCGCGTGACGATTCAGGAAATTATTTGAGCAACGTCGATCGCAACCGAACCGCTGCGGGCCCGAAGCTCGCTGAAGCGCACGTCGCGAGCTCCCTTGAGGTCGATGTCCTGCTGGCCACGTACAACGGGGAGCGGTTTATCGCAAACCAGCTTGAGTCGATCCTCGCCCAGTCTTTCGGTCACTGGCGCATTTTGCTACGAGATGATGGGTCCACCGACCAGACCAAGGCCATCTGCCAGTCCTATGCGCGCGCCCATCCCGACCGGATCAGGCTGGTTGAAGATACCTTGGGCAATCTCGGCGTCGTCGAGTGTTTTGGGCGATTGTTGAGCGTGGCGACGGCCCCTTACGTCATGTTTTGCGATCAGGACGACGTCTGGCTGCCGGACAAAATCGCGATTCAGCTGGAAAAAATAAAGGGTCAGGAGGCAAACGCCAGGGCCGGCCTTCCGGTGGCGGTTTTCACGGACGCACTCGTGGTCGATACTGAGCTGCGTCCCATCTCAGATTCCCTCTTGCGCTATATCAACCGCCAGGGCACGAAAGGCTGCGCGTTGAACCGACTTTGCGTGGAGGGCAATTGCTATGGCTGCACGATGATTTTGAACCGCGCGCTTGTCGAGCGAGTTGGTTCGATTCCCCCCGGAGTAATCAGCCACGACTGGTGGTGCGGCCTGGTCGCCGCGGCCTTGGGCCGGTTGGTTTTTGCAGACTGCGCGCCGATCAAGCATCGGCGCCATGCTTCCAACGCCAGCCAGACCAAAAAGAGCAGCTGGCGCCGCTATCTGCGCGATCGAAGCACACTCGGACAACACCGCCGGTGGATTCACCGGGTGCTGCTCCAGGCTGAAGTCTTTGCCCAAACCTATGCGAAAGACCTGAGCGCCGACCCGGCGCGGTTGTTCGCCGACCTAGCGCGGGTGCGGCATTCAAATTGGTTTGTCCGCCGCTATCTGCTCGCCCGGCATGGGATTCGGACGACGGGCTTGGGGCGAAACCTCGGCTTCTTTCTCGCGCTCTGAAAATCTGGGTCTCGAGCCCGAGCGCCCCGCCGCTCGGGCAACAAAGGAGCGATACGCACCGGGGCCCGTTCGCCGCGCCCCATAAAACCTGCCATTGCCAACCATAAGCAAGGGCCCAATTTTCCGCCATCGCTCATGTGGATTTTGCCTTCAGACTACCAGAAAATCGACGACCTCACGGATGGAACCGTGAAGCTGACCGCATGGTTGTCGCCCGCAATCAACGACGTTTGTTGGGACGACTTCCTGCGCAGCACACCGCAAGGTCAGTATCAGCAATCCAGCGTTTGGGCGGAATTCAAGGCTGGGGAGGGTTGGAGCCACCATCGGGTGGTGATCGCACGCGACGACGGAATCGTCGGAGGCTTCCAAATTCTCTGGAAGAGAAAGGCTGCAATTCGTATCGGTTACGTCAGCAAGGGGCCGGTTGCGCCGGCGGCGCGGCCGGCATTTCGCGCCCTCCTCGTTGAGCTGCTCGTTAGCGCGAGCCGCGAACTGGGATTGAGCGCCGTGATCGCCCAATCGCCCGACGAGGCCGACCTCGACGAGGATGTTGGCGACGAGACTCCCGGCTTCGTGGTCGGCAATCCGATGAAGGTAATTGAAGCCACCTACCTCGTCGACGTTCGCGGGGACATGGCAACCGTGCGCCATCGCATGAATCGAAAGCTGCGCCAGTGTGTGCGGAAAGCCCGCGAGCAGGGCGTGGAGGTGCGATCCGGCTCCGCGGCGGATCTGCCCCTCTTCTTCAAATTGATGTCGGCCACCTGCCGCCGGCAAAATTCTTCACCCAATCCAGCGACACTCGATTCGTTGCGCACGCTTTGGGACCTGTTCGCCCGTACGGGCTCGGTGGAACTGGCCTTCGCGGGCCGGGACGGCATCGATGTGGCAGGCCGGATGAATCTGACTTTCGGTGATCGCGTGACCCAATGGAAAAAAGGCTGGGATGGGTCCAACTATCAATGGCACCCCAATGAGCTCCTGGCGGATCACGCCCTCCAGTGGGCCCATGATCGAGGCTACCGGGTCTGCGATTTCTCCGCCATCAGCCGTCCCGCGGCCATCCATATCCTTCAAGGCGGGTCCATCGACGCGGTCGCGCGCTCTCGCGACATGTTCAATCTCCGCTTGGGCGGCTACCCTCAACTGCTCCCCCGGGCAAAAATCCTGCTGCCAAATTCCCTTCTGCGTTGGAGCTTCCGTAATATCTATGTCCCCTTCGAGCGCTGGCGGGAGCGCCAGCGCCTCGCGGCCATCAATCAATCCGCCACCGTACCTGCCCGATGAAAACAAATCCAACCGACCCTCTCCTGACCGGCAAGGGCCGGGCGTTTCCGGGCCAGAGCGCCGCCCCTTAATCACCGCCATGATTTTTCGCTGGGAACCAATGTCGGAAGAAGATTTTGTCGCCTTCGTGGGCCTGCTTGGCCCCCGGATAGTGCGAACGGGCGATGTCTATTGGGGGGAAATACGAAAATTCTTCTATCGTCCGCTGTGGTCGCAGATCCAATATCACCCCCGGACAATCCGCCGACCGCTGCTCTCGTATCTGGGCGGGATCCAGTATGCCGTACCGCCCGATGCGGCAGCCAATTCCCAGCTGAACTGGTTGCTGTTTGACCAGACCAAGGAGTACTCGCTCACCAGCTTGGACAAAAATCGGCGGCGCCAGGTCAGACTGGCCGCGCGGGAATTTAGTATCCGCCCAATGACCGATGTGGAGGAATTCAAACGACAGGCCTATCCCGTCTATCTTTCGTTCTATGAGCGCACCCGTTACAAGGTGGGCGCTTGGCGGCGCGATCCGCTCCATTTTGGACGGTGGGCCGAAGCCCTTTTCCGCATTCCCCATGTTCTCATCCTCGGTGCCTATCGCAGCGGGGAATTGGGCGGGGTCAGTCTTTCCTATCAGGTCAGAGACACGGCCTTCTATGCGACCTTCTTTTGCAATCAGAACGCCTTGGATCACTACCTTTCGGATCTGATGCTGCACAGCGCGCGTGAGTCCGCCGCCGCCACCCCCGAGGTAAGGCAGCTGATTGTCGGCATGTTCAAGGGCATCCGCGGACTGGATGATTTTTATCTGCTTCGAGGAGCCAAACTGGTGCGCCAGCGGGCCCGCATCGAAGTGAATCCCTTGACCCGGCTTTTGCTGAAAATATTCCTGCCCCGGCAATATGCCCACTTGTTGGGCCAGTTGCCGGATCAGTCCGCAGCCGTCAGTGTTGCAGAAAGCGACGTACCGTCGTCGGCTGCCGCAGAAAAAAATCTCTCCGAGCCGAAGCCGTAGAGCGGCGGCGCCGGCGTGGCCCGTCGATGTCCAACTGAAGACCGCAATTCGCTCTGGCGGTCCCGCGCCGCACGCTTCACCGTTTCGAACCCTCCTTCGCTCCTTCGCCCGCCCTGCCCATGGATTCAGCCCAGCCCCCCCCGCCAGACTTCGTCGCGAATGTTCACAAAGGAACACCACAAGAAATCATCAGCCTGCGGCGATTTCTGACTGCCACCGCGATCCTGGCACTCGTCTTCAGCCTGCCGCTCTACCGGGTCATGGCGTTTGCGCTCAAAAGCGCATTTTTTTCCTACATCGTCCTGGTCCCGCTGATCAGCGGCTATTTGGCCTGGATCGAGCGCGCCGAATATTTTCCCGCGGGTCGTCCGGTTCACCCGGCGTGGCCGGTGATCTTCTGGGCTGCCGGCGTAGGCGTGCTCGTGTGGGCGGGACTCTTGTTTTTCGAGGAGGGGCAGCCTGATCCGACCGACTTGCTGGCCCTGTCGATGTATGCCCTGGTGCTGCTGATCTGCGGTTTCGCCTGCTATTTTCTTGGCCGGCAGACGCTGCGATTCCTGGCCTTCCCGCTGGGCTTCCTGATTTTCCTCGCGCCGTTCCCCGCCGCGGTGGAATCGACGCTTGAATCGACCCTTCAACACGGCTCGGCCGCGGTCGCGGAGGCATTCTTTAATATCGCCCAAATGCCCGTCCTCCGCGACGGCACGCTCCTTCATCTCCCGGGGTTTCCCATTCAAGTTGCACCGGAATGCAGCGGGATTCGCTCCACGATGGCCCTGTTTCTCACCAGTCTGGTCGCCGGCAAGCTGTTCCTACGTTCGCCGTGGAAATGCGTTATCCTCGCCTTGTTCGTCATTCCGCTCGCCTTCCTCAGAAATGGCTTCCGGGTCTTTGTCATCGGCGAACTTTGCGTGCAAATCGGGCCGCATATGATCGATTCGTGGATCCATCACCATGGTGGCCCGGTGTTTTTTGCCCTGTCCCTCCTGCCGTTTTCCGTCATTCTCTATTTCCTGTATAAGTCCGAACATCCCACCCCCAAGGCAGTCTCCCCGACCCCGAACTGACATGCAAACCCCGTCCCGATTCCTGTCGACCTGCGTCCTTCTGGCCCTGCTGATTTTGGGGGGCACCGGATGCTCTCCGGAAGCCAAAAAGACCCGCCACCTTCAAAGTGCCGACAGCCACTATACCGCCGGCGAATACGACAAGGCCGAGGTGGAATATCTGAACACTCTCAAACTTGATCCTAAGAATGCCCACGCCATCGGGAGGCTCGGCATGATCTACAGCGCCCAAGGCCGCACGAACCGGGCCATCGCGTATGTCATGCGGGGACACGAGCTCCTCCCTGATGACCTGGACCTGCGACTCAAGGTCGGCCAGTTATATCATGCCTCCGGAAAGCTCGAGGACGCGCGCAAGGAAGCCGATTTTATCCTGACGAAGAAGCCGCAGGACCCGGAAGCGCCGGTGCTATGGGTTGCGACGATGACCAATCCCAACGAAGCTGACGCCTTGCGCAAACGACTCCTGTCCCTCCCGCCGCCGGCCCCAGCGGGAGCGCCCGTACTGGTCGCGCTGGGCTCGCTGGAATTACGGCTCGGGCATCTGCCGGAAGCGGAAGCCCTGCTGCAAAAGGCCAAAGCGGCGGATCCCAAGGAACCCTCGACCTATTCCGTCCTGGCCGCCTTGCAGCTCGTGCAGAAAAACCTGCCCCAAGCGATGGAGTATTTCCAGCAGGCGGCGGCCCTCTCGCCGCCTCGCTCGCCGCGCATTCTGCAGTATGCCCAGTTCAAAATCCGGTCAGGCAACCTGGCCGAGGGCAAAAAGCTGCTTTGGGATATCACGACCAAGACACCGGACTACGTACCGGCTTGGGTTGCGTTGGCGGAAGTCGGGCTCATGGAAAACAACCTCCCGGACTGCTCTGAAATGGTAACCAAGGCATTGGCGCGCGACCCGCAAAATGTGGAGGCCTTGGTTCTTCAGGGCCGGGTCTACAACCTCAAGCATGAGTATCAAAAGGCGATCGCGCTTTTCGAAAGGCTGGCCGAAAACTATCCCCGCCTCGCGGTGGTCCACCAGGAACTGGGACTGGCTTACGCCGAATCGGGCGACAGCAATAAAGCAATCAACAGTCTCAACCAGGCGGTCACGCTTTCGCCCAATTTGCCCGAGGCCGTCATCCTGCTCGCGCGGCTGAACAGCCAGAAGGGCGACAACAACGCTGCTGCAACGCTGCTGCGCAAATTGCTTGCGCAAACCCCCGATCTGGCACCCGCCCAGCTCCTGCTGGCGGATATTTACCGCGCCCAAGGCAATCTCGATGGGGCCCTGGCCATTTACCAGCAGCTTGAACAACGATCGCCCAAGAATTCCCAAACTCCATTGCTGCGCGGGCTCGTGCTGGCGCAGCAGGGAAAATCCGCTGATGCACGCGCCGCCTTCGAACGGGCTTTTGAACTTGCGCCCGACAGTCCCACTGCCCTCGAACAGCTGGTGAATCTGCACCTGAAGGACAAGACCTACCCGGCGGCCGTCGAACGGGTGGAAGCCGAGATCGCCAAAAATCCCAAGCTCGCAGGCAACGGCCAGCTGTTGCTGGCCAAGATTGCCCTGGCCAGGGAGGATAAAAATCAGGCGGAGATTCACCTGAAAAAGGCCATCGAGCTGATGCCCGACGCCGCCGCGGCCTACTTCCTGTTGGCCGGAATTTACAGCCGCACCAACCAACAGGACAAAGCCTTGGCCCAACTCAACGAGATCATCAATCGTGATCCCAAGCAAACCACCGCCATCATGCTTGCCAGCGTGATGAAAGACCAGAAGGGCGATTACGCGGGCGCGAGGGAAGGTTATGAAAAAATGCTCGCCCTCAATCCCCGCTCAGCAGTGGCCCTTAACAATCTCGCCTATCTTCAGGCGGAAAGATTCAACGACCTCGATAAGGCACAGGAACTCGCGCAAAAAGCCCGCCAGGTCCTGCCTAACGACCCACAGGGCGCGGATACCTTGGGATGGATTCTTTATAGGAAGCATCAGTACCCGCGCGCATTGGGCCTCCTGCGTGAAGCCGCCGAAAAAAGGCCGGGCGATGCTGAAATCCAATATCACCTGGGTTTGATGCACTACATGATGGGAGAGGAAACGGAGGCAAAGGCTGCACTCGAACGCTCGCTGCAACTCGAGCCGGAATCCAAATGGAAAGACCAGGTGCATGAGGCGCTCAACGTCCTGGCCATAGACGCGGGTCGCACCGGCCCCGAGGCCAAGGCCGCCTTGGACAAGGCGCTCGCGCAGCATCCGGATGATCCGGTCGCGCTCGCCCGCCTGGCGCTGATGCAAGAACGGGAAGGCAAGGTTGACCAGGCGATTGCCACGTTGGAAACGGCCAACAAGGCGAACCCGGCCAACGTCAGTGTCCTCACCAGTCTCGCCCGCCTGCATAGCACCGCCAAACATTCAGCCCAAGCGTTGGAGTATGCGAAGGCTGCGCGCAGATTGGCTCCCGAGGATCCGGAGTCACCCAGTTCCTTGGCCGTCTGGCTTACCAGAACAACGACTATCAGTGGTCATTCAGTCTGTTGCAGGAGGTCGCCCGCAAACAATCGAATTCCCCGGATCTTATGTTCGACCTTGCTCTGGTCAGTTACAGCGTTGGGCGCGTCGCCGATGCTGAAGAGGCGATGAACAATGCGCTGAGTCTGGCAAAGGCTTCGAGTCTGATTCTATTCAGCCACGCCAACGAAGCTAAACAGTTCCTCGATCTGCTGGCTTTGGGCGCAAACCCGGCTGAAGCGGTGAAGCAATCCGCCTTGGTTGAACAAGCCCTCAAGGCGGATCCCAATTCGGTCCCCGCTTTGATGGCCTCTGGAGCCATCAGCGAGCAGCGCAATGCGCCGGATGCCGCACGTCAAAGCTATGAAAAGGCGCTGGCTCGCTTTCCCGATTTTGCGCCGGCGAAACTTCGCATCGCCATTTTGGGAGCTTCCCTGACTGCTTTCGACCAAAAGATATATGACTGGGCTGTGCAGGCCCGCAACATCTACCCCACCAATGCCCTGCTGAGCAAAACGCTGGGCATTCAGACGTACCTTAAGGGAGACTATGCTCGCGCGTTGTCCTTGCTGAAGGAAACTGCCGCTTCGTCTGATGCTGATGCGACCAGCGTGTACTATCTCGGCCTGACACAAAACCGGCTCAGAGATGCAACCGCTCCCAAATCCCTACAGCGTGCCATCGATATGGGGTTGAAAGGCGATCAATTGGCCGACGCTCGCAAGCTTATCGCCGAAATGAAGAAATAGAGTCGGTTCGGGACGCTTAGGCAGGGCCATTTAAGGGCTTCATGTACGGAATTGCTAGTGCCTGATTTGTCGTTTCTTGCGCCGATATTATTTCTCATTTACACTTGAATAATTCTACTTCGAAATGCGCATCAACTTGTCTCTAAAAGAAATACAGAGTAAGGAAAATTCCGCTCGAACCTCAAAATAAACATACCGTCTGAATATCTTACATTTCGCCACTTCGCTCGGCAGAAAATCCATTCAAGATAAATTTTAACTTTTATATATTACTTATCAGTAGCAGTTAAAAACGTAAATAGAGAAAGATGCATAGTTGGCCCATGCATTGCTATTAAAACGAAGGTTATTCTTCAGATAACCTAGAAATACTACAAAAATGAAAATCAACACGCTCATCCGTACACTGCTTCTCGGTGCCGCCTTTTCGGTTGGCAGCCTTTCGGCTAACACTGTCGTCCTCTCGGACACCACCAACGATGGTGATCTGAACGGTGGTGAATTTTTGGCCAGCCCCAGCGGCAGTGGCAGCTTCCTCACCTTCTGCATTGAAGCTGGCATTCATGTCAGCCTTGGCACGACCTACAACTACACCATTTCGCCCTCAGCCTTTAGCGGTGGTCCTGATAGTCACAGCGTGGGCGCTGGCGATCCGATCTCCGCTGGTACCGCTTGGCTGTATGAGCAGTTCTATTTTGGCACGCTGGTCGACACCGACGGCGTGGGCACCTACTTCGACGCCGGCACCCACGGCGGCCTGGCTGCACGCGACTACAACGCTGGCGTGCTTCAAAAGGCCATCTGGGATCTGGAAGACGAAGCCGGTGACTCGGGCAACTATTACGTCAACCTCGCCATCACTCATTTCGGCAGCTCCGCTGCCGCTCGCGCCGATGCCGGCCCCGGCTCAAAAGTCATGGCGATGAACCTCTGGACCATCCCCGATGGCGCCGACGTCCAGTCGCAGCTCATCTATGTTCCCGACGGCGGTATGACCGTTGCGCTGCTGGGCCTCGGTCTCCTCGGCCTTGGTGCCCTCCGCCGGAAGCTCTGATTTAGACTGTTCGTAGTATTTCTGAACAAAAAGCGCTCCCTGCATGGGGAGCGCTTTTTTTGTTTATGACCGTTTCCTTTCGCGCAAGCGCTCATTACGGTATCCGCTCAAACCCTCGCCTGATTTGTTAAATTGACGCACCTCGTCACCCCCTCATCGTTGGCGGCCGGAGCGATGCGAGGCCTGCCCATTACCCCTATGTCCGCCAATAATGGACCCCTGCGTCCATGAAGTTGGATCTCCTATTTGCCTATGGCAGTGCCTCGCTTGGCATGCTGCTGGCCTTGGGGGCGGCAGCTAGAGCCAAACGCGCAATCGATCGGTGGGCCTTTGTCGCGGGCATGGCTGTGCTTTCAGTTGAGCGAACACTGAGCGGTCTGATGGCGGGAGCTCAAAGTCCGCCGCTTATCTACAATTGGCAGATATGGCGCTTGTCCGCGATTGCCCTCCTTCCCGGGTTGTGGCTCCTGTTCAGCCTTTGTTATGCTCGTGGCAATGCCCGGGAATTCCTGAGAAAATGGTGGTATGGCTTGGGGCTGACCTTTCTGGTCCCAGGGGTTTGCGTTCTGTTTTATCGGACCTCGCTGATAGCTTCCACGGAGATTGTCACGGGAGAGTCCCGCCTTCTTTTCCGACTGGGTATGGCGGGATCCATCGTTTATCTCACCCAGCTCCTGATCGCCATCCTCGTGCTGGTCAATCTCGAGCATACCTTCCGGGCGGCCGTGGGCACGGTTCGCTGGCGGATCAAATTCATCCTCATGGGCGTCGGGCTGCTGGTCTTGGTGCGGTTGTTCACCGCCAGCCAAACCCTCCTTTTCCGCACCATCGACCCGCGCCTCGATATTTTAAATTCCATCGCCCTCCTGACCGCCGGCCTGCTTATCCTCCGGTCACTGTTCCGCGCCGGCCATTTCAACCTGGATGTACATCCTTCGCACTCGGTGCTGCAAGGCTCGGTGACGGTCCTGCTGGTCGGCGTCTATCTTTTGCTTGTCGGAGTCCTGGCGCGGGTGGTTGCCCTTCTGGGGGGTGATTCCGCTTTTGGCGTCAAAGCGCTAGTGGTGCTCGTGCTTTTGGTGCTGCTGGGGGTGCTGCTGCAATCGGATCGGGTGCGACTTTACCTGCGGCGGTTTGTCAGCCGGCACTTCCAGCGTCCCATTCACGACTATCGGACTGTCTGGCGTCAGTTCACCGAAGGCACCGCCTCGCGAGTGGAGCAGGTGGAATATTGCCGTGCCGTGGTGCGCCTGACGGCCGATATCTTCCAATCATTGTCCGTCAGTTTCTGGCTCGTGGACGATGGGCGGGAAGAACTAACCTTTGCCGCCTCGAGTTCGCTGACGGTCAGCCAGGCGTCGGGCCTGCAACCGAGCAATGTCGAAACCGCAACGGTGCTTCGGTTCCTGCGCGCCCATCCCGAACCCGTGGACATTGAAAACCAACCTGACGAATGGGCGGCCATCCTGCGGCGCTGCCATCCGGATGAGTTTCACAAAGGCAGCACGCGTGTGTGTGTACCGATCGTCCATGCCGAGGAGGTGCTGGCCCTGATCATACTGGGCGACCGGGTTTCCGGCGTCGCTTTCACCGAGCAGGATATCGACCTGTTGAAGTCGATCGGCGACCAGGTCGCGTCGGGCCTGCTCAATGTACGACTCTCCCAGCGCCTGCTCCAGGCGCGCGAGCATGAGGCCTTCCAAACCATGGCTGCGTTTTTCGTGCATGATCTGAAAAACGCCGCCTCCACGCTGAACCTGATGCTCCAAAATCTCCCTGATCATTTCGATGATCCGGCGTTTCGGGAAGACGCCCTCCGCGGCGTCGGAAAATCGGTGAACCACATCAATCACCTGATCAGCCGGCTCAGCCAGCTGCGGTCGGAACTGAAGATCCAACCGGCGGAGTGCGACTTGAACGAGGTGGTGGCGGATGCCCTGGCCGCCTTCTCCGCGCCCAAGGATTTCGTGGTTGAAACCGTGCCGACAGCCCTGCCCCGCCTCTCGCTGGACCGCGAACAATTTGCCAAGGTCGTGACCAATCTCGTGCTCAATGCCCGTGACGCCTGCGCAAGCCCGGGCCGGCTCCGGCTCTCGACCCTGCGTTCCGGTACCTGGGCAGTCCTTGAAGCCACCGACAATGGCAAAGGTATTCCCCCGGAGTTTCTCGCCCGCTCATTGTTCCGGCCGTTTCAAACCACCAAAAACAATGGAATCGGCATCGGCATGTTCCAAAGCAAGATGATCATTGAAGCCCATGGCGGACGCATTACCGTTGAAAGCACTGTCGGCAAGGGCACCACATTCCGGGTGTTCCTGCCCCTTTCCAATTTACCCTGATGAAACCCGTTCTGCTGATCGTCGATGACGACGAGGAAATTCGCACCCAAATGAAATGGGCTCTCGCCCGGGACTACGAGATCGTCCAAGCCGGCGACCGAACGTCCGCCCTGAATCTATTCCAGTCCATGCGCCCCGCGGTCGTTCTGCTCGACTTGGGACTGCCGCCCAATCCGGCCACCCCGGAGGAGGGATTGGCCACGCTTTCCCAAATCCTGGCGCATGATCCCTTGGCCAAGGTCGTCATCATTTCGGGACAGGCGGAAAAAACCAACGCGCTTCAAGCCGTGGGTGCCGGAGCCTACGATTTTCTAGGCAAACCCGTGGCCATGGATGAACTGAAGCTGCTACTGAAGCGGTGTTTTCACGTGGCCATGCTCGAACGGGAGTACCGCGACATGCAGAAGCTGCTCGACCGTGAATCTTTCGACGGGATTCTCGGCACCAGCCCGCGGATGGAAAATCTCTTCGAATCAATCCGCAAGGTCGCAACCGTCGATGCCCCCGTTCTCATTCTCGGCGAAAGCGGGACCGGCAAGGAAATGACCGCCCGTTCGATCCACCAACGCAGTACGCGTCGAAGCGGACCTTTCGTGGCCATCAACTGCAGCGCAATTCCCGAGACGCTGATGGAAAGCGAATTGTTCGGCCACGAGAAGGGCGCTTTCACCGGGGCGCATGTCCAACGCAAGGGCCGCATTGAAAGCGCCAGCGGCGGCACGTTGTTTCTGGACGAAATCGGGGAAATCCCCCTCCCGATCCAGGTCAAGTTGCTGCGTTTCCTGCAGGAACGGGTGATCGAACGCGTCGGCGGCCGCCAGGAAATACCCGTCGATACCCGCGTCCTGGCTGCCACCCATGTGGACCTGAAAAAGGGCATGGCGGAGGGCAAGTTTCGCGAGGATCTCTTTTATCGTCTCGCCGTGGTGCAAATCGTCCTGCCGCCCCTGCGGGAACGAGGTAATGACATCATTCTTCTCGCGAACGCCTTCCTGCAGCAGTCAGCCCGCGAAAGCGCCAAGAGCGGACTGGCTTTCTCCCAAGAGGCGGTGCGAGCCATTCAAAATCATCCCTGGCCCGGCAACGTGCGGGAATTGCAGAACCGGGTGCGCCGGGCTGTGATCATGGGAGCCGGTAAAAGACTCAGTGCCCAAGACCTCGAATTGGCGGATGCCACGGCGCTGGGGGTGACCACGCTCAAGGTGGCGCGAGAAAGCTTGGAGCGGGACATGCTGCAGCAGGCGCTCCGCCGCCATGCGGGAAAAATCACCGCAGCAGCCAACGAATTGGGCATCAGCCGGCCGACCTTCTACGAATTGATGGACAAACTCGGCATTCAGAAGACCGAGCAGCCCGGCCCGGCGGGCAACGGTTCAAATCCTCCCTGAACGGACAGACCGGCCGGGCGGCAAAATCCTGCAGACGGGAAACGGGAACCCGTGTAGGGCCGTCTTGACTGAAATCGTCCGCGTTACGGCAATATCCTCCTGGGCCGGCAAACAATTTGACTGAAAGCGTGTCATGCTATTTCCATACTCGCCCGGTGTCTGGGCGCCACCTACCTTAATCTTCCCGTGAGCTTCAAAATCGACCCATCCGCCATCCTTATTTGTCCGAAAAACCAAGTCCGATGGCGGCCTGCGCTCGTGTTGATTGTGGTCGGCCTCCATCTGTCGGCCTTTGGGCAGTCCTCTCCCCCGCTCCCATCGCAATCGTCTGCTGATTCGATGGTTGGGCCGATCATCTTGCGCGACGAAAGCATCGATCAGGTATTGACCTTATTGGAAAGGTGGACCGGCAAGACCATGCTCCGTCCGCAAACCATGCCGACTGCCGCCATTACCCTGTCGCTACGGGAAGCGGTAACCAAGGCCGAGGCCATCCAGGCAGTGGAGACCCTGCTGAACCTTAATGGCATCGCGATCACCCCCTTGGGAGCGCGATTCCTCAAAGTCACGCCGCTCAATCTCGCAAAGTCCGAGGCCCCCGAATTCATCGAAGGGTCGACCCTCGCCCTCACGCCGAGCGGCCGGGTGGCCAGCAAACTTTTCCAACTCACGTTTCTACGCATCAACGAATTCATGCCGCAAATGCAGGGCTTGCTCAATCCCGCCGCCGGCAGCCCCCCTGTGGTCTTCGAAAAGACGAACGCTGCCCTCATCACTGATTCGATCAGCAATCTGCAGCGCGTTGAAACCCTGATCGCCAAGCTCGACCAGCCGCTCACCACCGCACTGCAGCCGAAATTTTATGCCCTCCATTCCGGCGCCAAGGCCAGCGAAGTGGTAAACAAAATCCGCGCGCTTTTCACCGGACCGCTGCAAAACCAGATCGGCAGCGCGACCACCTACAATGCCGACGACCGAACCAACCAGATCATTCTCATCAGCGATCCGCGCCAGCATGCTTTCTTCGACGAGTTGATCGCAAAACTGGACGTGAAATCCGATCCGAACACCCGCAATGAGGTCATTTACCTGAAACATGGCACCGCCAAGGATGTGGCTACCATTCTCACCCAGCTTATTTCCGGGCAGACCAATGCGGTCAAGAGCTCCGGCCAGGATTCCGCCCGGCCCATAGTACAGGCCAACAACGCCCTTCCCGGCGTGGCCCCCGCGCCCAATGCGCCGCCGGCGCCGGCCCCCATCGCCGCCACTTCGACCGCGGCCGGCCTCGGCCTGAATCTTGAATCCAACCAGTTCAGCTCGCTGCTTACGATCGTGCCTGAGGAGCGCAGCAATTCCATCGTGGTATCCGGCACGATGGACGACGTCCGCCTCATCAACGACCTCGTGGCCAAGCTTGACGTGCTTCTCGCCCAGGTTCGCATCGAGGTCGTCATTGCCGAAGTCACCTTGGGAGACGAATCTACATCGGGCATCAGTGCCCTTGGCCTTAAAATCGTCGAGGGCAAACTGGTCGGTTTCAACGGCACCGTCGCCGGCGGCAACTCGATCACCGACGCCACGCTCACGGCCGATACGCATGACCTGTCCGCCACCATTGCGCTGGCCACCACCCCACGTAAGAGCAATGCGATCATCCTTTCGCAGCCGACGATCAGCACCACCCACAACAAAGAGGGACATATTTTTGTCGGCGAATCGACGCCGATCGTCAGCAACTATCTCAACAACGGCGCGGTCGGTGGAACCACCGCCACTTCCGGTTTTTCCAGCAACGTCACCTACAAGGATATCGGCATCGACCTGAAGGTGAAGCCGCTGATCGGCACCGATGGCTCGGTCCAGCTGGAAATCACGCAGGAGGTGAGCGACATCCTTGGCAACGTGAACATCGGCGGCAACGATCAGCCCACCGTCGGCCGACGCTCGACCGAGTCCTTTGTCAGCGCCAAAAGCGGAGACATCATCGTGCTGGGCGGCATGCAACGCACCTCCAAATCCAGGAGCACCAGCCGCCTTGGGCCCATCCCGATTATCGGGGATCTGTTTGGCACCCGTTCGCGGAAGGAAACGCGCACCGACCTGATCTTCTTCCTTCGGCCCATTGTGCTGAGCAACACCGCGGAGGACAACGCCGCCGCCCTCAAACAAGTCGAATCCTTTCCCAAGGGCCAGCGCAGGGAGATCGAGAAGATACTGGGCATCGCCCCCGAGAAAAAGTGACCGCCATGCCGACCGACCCGGAAGTACTACCGGCTGCGCTGCGGTCGCGCCTTAAGGAGGAACAGCTTCGGTCCCTTGCAGAAGCCGCCCGCTCGCGTCGTCTCGCCGCCTTTTCCACGGCGTTGGGCGTCGATGAAGCCGCCGCCTTGCAGGAACTCCGCGCCGCCACCGGACTGGCCGTCGTGACCGATCTTCGCCCCGACCCCGAGGGTTTGCCGCTCCTGCCGGCGCGACTGGTGCGCGATTTCCTCATCGTGCCCATCCTGGCCCCCGATTCGGCCCCCGGCACCCTGACCCTGGCCACCACCTGGCCCGCGGACGCCGTCATGGGCGATTGGATCGCCACCTTCACGCCGCGCCCCGTACGCTGGGTTCTTTCCCCCGCGGACCGGATCAGCCAGCTGGTCATCGAAAGTTACGGCGTCGGCGCCGGCAGCTTGGAAGGCGACGATGAATTGCCCGAACTCGCCGTCAATGTGGCCGCAGCGGATGGGGAGGCCGACGAGGAAGCTGCCGTCGTCCGGTTTGTGACCGATGTGATTTCCCAGGCGATCGAAGACGGCGCCACCGACATTCACTTCGAACCCCAGGAAGGCCAGCTTCGCATCCGTTACCGGGTGGATGGCCTGTTGGTGCCCGTGCCCTTGCCGGAAAACCTCCTGCGCTACCAGGATGCGGTGATTTCACGCCTTAAAATCATGGCGCGGCTCAATATCTCCGAAAAGCGCCTGCCGCAGGATGGGCGCATCAACTTCAAGGCCGGCGGTAACACGCTGGATATTCGCGTTTCCACCATTCCCACCATTTACGCCGAAAGCGTGAGCCTGCGCCTGCTCAATCTCCGGCGCGAGGCCTATACCATGGATCGGCTCGGGATGAATCCAACCGAACAGGCGGCGATCAAGCGCGTCCTCGATTTTCCCCACGGTATCATCCTGGTCACCGGTCCGACCGGTTCGGGCAAGTCGACCTCGCTCAATGCGTTTCTTCGTCAGATCAATTCCACCGATCTGCGCATCGTCACCGTCGAGGATCCGATCGAATACGAGGTGCCGGGTGCCAACCAGATCCAGGTGCGGCCGGAAATCGGACTGACGTTCGCCAGCGCCCTGCGCCACATCCTGCGGCAGGATCCCGATGTCATCATGGTGGGCGAGGTACGCGATCGTGAGACGGCCGACATCGCCATCCGGGCCTCGCTGACGGGGCACCTCGTTTTCTCCACCCTTCACACCAACGATGCCCCGGGCGCGATCACCCGCCTGACCGACATGGGCATTGAACCCTTTCTCATTACCTCGGCAGTCGAGCTGGTCATCGCCCAGCGTCTGGTGCGGCGCCTCTGCGAGCATTGCGCCAAACCCGTGCCGGTCGACCCGGTCAAACTGCGTGATTCGCTTTCCATCCTCGGCCTCGACCACGCGGAGGCCGAAGGCGTCAACCATCTTTCCGGTCCGGTCGGATGTGACCGCTGCCGCCAGACCGGCTTTCGGGGACGGATCGGTTTGTTCGAAATCCTGGAGCCCGGGCCGGAACTGCATGATCTGGTCATCCGTCGCGAATCCACCCGGAACCTCGCCAATTGTGCGCGGAAAAACGGCATGCGCACGCTCCAGCAATCGGGCTGGGAAAAGGTGCGTGCCGGCTTCACCACCATGGAAGAGGTCCTGCGAGTGATCACCGTTTCCGATCACTGACCGTCATGCCCAGTTACCGCTATACCGCCCGCGATTCCGCCGGCCAGTTGGTCGAAGCGGTGCTGGAGGCCGCCAGCCGGCGCGATGCGCTGCGGCTTCTGGCCGTGCGCCAGCTTCAACCCGTCAAGCTCGATGACATCGCTGCGGCCAAACGGGCGGGGCCGGCGGGGACGAAGCCCGCCACCTCGGATCTCTCCGTGCTGTCGCGCCGCGAACACCTGCCTTTCCTGCAGGCTCTGCACGAGCTTACTTCCAGCGGCCTTTCCGGCGGCGAGGCGGTGCGCCTGCTCAGTCTCCGTCTCAAGGAGAAAAACCTCCGCTTGCTCAGCGCAGCGGTCTGGGAGCGACTCAGCGGTGGCCTGCCTCTGTCGCAGGCGATGGAACAGATTCCCGCCACCTTTGACCGGCAGACGGTGTCGCTCATTCGCGCCGCCGAGGCCACCGGGAACCTCACCGAGGTGCTCCAACGCCTGATCGAACACTTCACCGAGCAACGGGAAATGCGGCAGCGACTGGTGACGGCGCTGGTTTATCCGGTATTCGTCTGCTTCCTCGCCTTCGGGGTGATTCTTTTCTTCGTGTTTTTCCTGCTCCCGCGGTTGCAGGGCCTGCTAACCTCGCTCGGCGGCAAGCTCCCGCTCGCGACGCGACTGGTGGTCGGCAGCGCTCAGTTCATGGTGCACTATGGCGTGATCCTGCTCCCCATCGCCGTCATCACCGGCATCGCGTTCTGGCGCTGGCGCCTGTCGGACGCAGGCCGGCGGACCACCGACGCCTGGCTGGTTAAAGCGGTTTTTATCCGCGAATTCGTGCTGGAAACCGCGCTCCTCAACTTCACCCAGATTCTCGCGGTGCTGCTCGAGAACGGCATTCCCACCGCCGAGGCCCTCCGCCTGACCGAACGCACCGTGGCCAACCGCACCTTGCAGGCCGAACTCCATCTCGCCACCGATCGCGTACTGGAGGGGGCCAGCCTGTCCGCCTCGCTGGCCAAGACTGGATTCTTTCCCGACCTGATGCTCGACCGGCTCGCCGTGGGCGAAAGCACCGGCAAGCTCGCGCCCTGTCTGCGCGATATCGCCCGCAACTATGCCGCCCGCCACACGCGCCGGCTGCATGCGCTGACCAGTGTGATCTCCACCACCGTCCTGCTCTTTGCGTTCTCGTTTGTCGGCCTGATCGCCTATGCGATCGTCTCCGCGGTCCTTGAAGTCAGCGCGAGCTTCAAGTTCTAGGTCGCGTTAGCGGGGTTGGTAGTCCTCGTTCAACGACCGGAGAAAGGCTGCCAACGGGGCGACATCTCCGGGCTGCAGATGCATGCTGTGGTATTCCGGCGGCGGATTGCGAAGTTTGCCTTCGCGCGCCAGGTCGCTCATGCGCCGGTAAAATTCCAAAACCTCCTCGATGCTGCGGAACCGGCCATCGTGCAGGAAAGGCGCCGACTGGCCGAGATCGCGCACGGTCGGCGTCTTGAACCGGCCCAGAGTCAGAGCCAGCACCTCGTCCGGGGTAAGCCGGCCCTCGGCGTTCAATTTCCGCTCGATCACCGGTTGCGGTGCGGGCAAATCCAGATTGCCGTAGACGTTCCACAATCCGAGATCCGCCTGCCCCGGAAACTCGGCCGCAATCCCCGAGCGAAACACCCCCTTCGCCTGAGGGTGCTGCGCTGACGCGGGCAGCCAGCGGTCGGGGTCTTTTGCCCGTTCGGCCAGCGTCGGTATGACGAGCTTGGCGAAGGCGCCGGCCCCATGCACCGCATCGTAACTGTCCTGGGCCGCCCCGGTGTTGTGAAAGGCAAAATCCGTGAACCGGGGCGGCGCATGGCACTCGGCGCAATTCCCGGCGCTAGAATTCTGCCCATAACCCAATGTGCCACGAAAAAATATCCGCATCCCCTGCAATTCGAGTTCTCCGAAACGAAATGGCTGGTCATGGAGCACCAGCTTGCGCGCGGGATCATCGATGAAACGCAGCATTTTCAAGCCCGCCACGGCTTCATGCAGGCGCCGGGTGTAATGGATGGTGGCCTCGCCAGGCGCCGGCGCCTGCGGCAGGCGGTTGGCCTCGAGAAAGGCATCGTAAGCCGAGCCATTGTACACCCCGGATTCCGCGCGAGAGAAACGGAAGGTTTCCAAATATGCGCCCATGGCCGTGGCTCCGGCCCCGAGCAATTGCTCGTCCGTCGCCGTGTCCAGTTGGGGATCGATACGCCTCACCAACGCGGCGATTTCCGGATCGCCCCGGATCACCTGGGCGAAATGCTGCACAGCCAGCGCTTTTTCTCCCGGCAGCCAGCCGAAATTCCTGCCGGTGAAGGCGCCCTTCACCAGTTCCTCAACCGAAGCAAACTCTCCGTCCCAATGCAGCAAGCCCCAGCCAGCCGCCGCCGGCTCCAAAGCCCCGATCATGCCCTGGGCATGGCGGGGCGTCTGGCGTTGGCCGTCGCCACGATCCGGCACGGGGTTGCGGACCGGCGCTGCGGAGATACGCGGGGCAACCGCATGACATGACACACAACTGACCGGCGAAGCGACGGAATCCCGGGCAAAACGCGGATCCGAAAACAACCGCTGCCCCGCCTTGGCCGCCGCCGGTAAAATATCCTCCCGCCCCAGCGCAGCGCCGGAAGGAATCAGCAGCAGCAAGAGCCCGCATCTGATCGTTTTTGACATGATCCCTAGCCAAGTAAGTTTTGCATCCCAAAGCCAGACCGCGTCGGGCACTCGACCAAAATGCTTCCGCAAAACGTGATTTGCGGCTCGAGTTTCAACGGCCAATCGCTGCTGAGTCATGGCCCGTCAAAGCGAATGCCCCTTGCCTCTTTTGGTCATGCGTTCTCAGGCGAACTTTTTTAAAGTCGCAAGGTCGACAGGCCTCCTGCTCCGAGGCTCGAGTGTCGCAACCGGAACACGAATGATGCCGGCAAGCGCCTTGAAGCTGGCGCTCGATGCAAGCTCTTTGTGAACGAGCAGGCGTATGGTCACGCCGATGCCGGCCCAAGCCACTCTCCGCCGCGCTTGAGCGGCGAGGTCCGACCCTAACATGAACAAAGCCTCTCCTCCGGGAGAGCCGGTCCAATACTGCGGGGCATAAAACAAATGGCAGTCGGGACATTTCCAGCCGACGGGTGCCGGTAAATTTCTCGAAAGTACGAATGCCTTGGTCTCCCGCGGAAAAACCTCAAAAAACACCCGCCGGGAGCGGGACTGAAATTCCACCTTGCGAAAAGGCAGTTTGGGGTGCTTGGAAACGAGGATATCCGTCAACCGTTCCGAGCAAAGGCAACAGCCATTCCGATCCGTGTAGAGGCCGGCAAAGTCTGTTCGCGGCGCCTCGGCGACATTTCTGATCACCGATGTCCTGTCACCCAGTCCCTGCAGGCATCGCCGGCAATGTCCTTTTGTCCACAACTCACCACGCTGCTGATCGTCCCAATGTACGATTTCGTTGTATTCGAGGGCATACCAGGAGGAGAGCTTCCTGCCGTAATTCTTTAACGACGGCGGTGGGAGGAATTCGAGAAAAGCCTCGCCGTCGCCGCGTTTCGCACAAATCAGGTCGCGCAGCTGATCCACCGCATCTTCAATGCTTGGGCCGACCGCAAAGAGGGTTGGCTGGCTGGATACTTCCAGGCGAAAGCCACGTTGGATGCGGGAAAGCCGGCATTTATATACGCCCCCTTCCATGCTATTTCCGGCCCTTTTTGGGTCTGAGTCCGAGCCACTCATTTTCATGAGCCTCCACGAATTTAAGGATGCTCAAGGGACCTTTCAAACTGCATTGCTTGTCCACATACCTCGACGCTGCCTTGATCAGTTGAATCATCGCCTTTTTTTCGGCTTTGAGGGCCAGCTTGCCCGCCCATTCTGCCGCACTCGAACTTCCTGTCATGTCTTTGAAGGCTTTGTTTCCGCTGCCCCGGATCAAAATATCCAAAACCCGGTGAAACATCCGGTGGGTGTTTACCGGCAAAGGAATCGTATTCTTATTCGGCCACATCGCATTGGGAATGGCGTGATGGTTCTCGGTGGACAGTTCCATATCAAGCCACGACTTGATTCCCTCGGCCCCGGCCACACATCCCAGCGTCTTTATTGCTTTGTTCTTGCCCCGGTTCGCCACGATGGTCCGCGAGGCCTCCATCAGATCATCGACACCGAGCGCAGACATGATGTCCGCGAGGGTCATCAGTCCGCTCGGATCGAATCCGTTCTCGGGATCGGCGCCCGCATATAAATAGCGATGGAGCGATGCAGGATCCTCTTCGTTGCCTTCAAAGGTGTCGGCATTCCAGAACCGGCCGGTGGCTTGGTTGTACAAGCGAGCGCGGAGGTAGTATTGGCCCAGGTCGGAATCGAAGCGTTCGCCGCGATAGAGGTAACTTGTGCTCAAGTTGGCGGTTCCAGACGAGGCGTAGACCATGAGACCAAAGGCGTCGTAGTCATAGGTGTCGGTGACCGTGCCAGATTCGCTGGTGAGTTCGCGGACGGAGCCCAGGCCGTCATAGGAGAAGTAACGGAGAACGGGTAGTGTGGAGCCGGGAGCAAGCGTCGACTGGGAAATCAGGTCATTGCCATAGGCGTAGGTTTTGACGGTGGTGCCCGCGGCGGTGTTGATCCGCTCCTCCATGATCTGGGCATAGCCGGTGGGATTCTGCGAATCCGTCAGATAGCCGGTTGCGCTGATCAGGCCCATGCTCGTGTTGTAAACGGCTTTTTGGCGCAGAAGGCCGTCTGCATCATAGGAAAGATGGACGGTCGATCCGTCGGCCTTGCGACGGATAATCAGGCGATCCTCGAAATCGTAGACGTCCGGCGCGGATGGAATGCCAACCCCAAAGTCAACGGAGGTGGTCAGCGAATTGCCGTTGGCGTCGTATGTGTCGCTGGCAAGCCAGTCCCGGGAGTTGAATGTGCTGCTTGCGGAAGAAACCGGTGGCACACTCGAGTTCCGGAACAGCCGGTTGCCGACCTTGTCGAGACCGTAGCTGACCGAACCGCTGTTGCCGTGGCTGTCGCCCGTGACGGTTTCGTTGGTCAAGCGATAGAGATCATCGTAGATATAGGTGGTGGTCTTGCCTCCCTCGACGACCTGCCGGCGGTGGCCGGAAGCCTGCAGCTTGTATTCGTACCCATGCAGCGTCGTGGCGCCCCGCGAAACGTTTAGCGTCCGGAGGCGGTTTAGCGCATCGTAGCTGTAGGTATGGACAATCGTGTTCGGTGTCGTAACCGTGGTGAGAGAACCGCTGGCGTTGTAGCCATAGCTGGTCGTTTTGGTCGCGCCAAACGAACCGTCATCAACATAGGCCAGGCGATTGGCCTCGTCGTAGCGGTAGCCGAGCTTCACCCCCTCTGCATTCGAGGACGTGATGCCCTTGAGCAGGCTATTGGCCTGGTAGTCATAGGTGAGCTTGCCCAAGGGAGTATTCTTGAACTGACGGCGGCCGCGTTCGTCTACCGGGGTGTCCTCGGCATAAAGCACCGTGCTCCCCTTCTCCACCAGCGCGTCGACGCGTTTGCCGGCGGCGTCATAGCCGTAGCTAATCGTGTCGGGCGCGTGTGAATAAATCAGCGACGGATGGGTTGGATCGGCCTTTTTCTCGATCAAGCGATTGAGCGGGTCATAGAGGAAGGTCGTCGTGTAACCCTTGAAATCGGTGCGCTTCCAGAGGTTGCCCCAGTCGTCATATTGCATCGTCTCAAACGCTGCGTCGGGCAGGATGCGCTTGGTCTGCCGGCCCATTGAGTCATATTGATAGCTCGTGGTGTTGCCGCGCGCGTCCACCTGCGTGAGCTGGTTATCCAGTTCATCATAGGAATAGTGCGTGCTGACAATCCCGCTCGTCGCCGGTGGCAGGCCGAAATTCGCGTCACTGGCCGCCAGGGACTGGTCGAGATACTGACGGACCTCGACCAAACGGCCCAGGCCGTCATAGCGGTTTCGGGTTACCTTCCCTTCCTGGTCCGTAACGCTAACCCGGCGGCCTCGGAGATCATAGCCGGTCTGGGTCGTGGTCGCGGGGTGCTCGTCGGTCGCGGGATAGTGCACCGTGGTGGCCCGGCTGTGGTCGTCATAGTCGGTCAGCTTCGTGTTGCCCCGCGGATCGGTCACCAGCGTTTGGTTACCAGCTTTGTCGTAGTCGAAGAAGGTGATTTCATTTCCGGTCTGAAGATACCGGATCATGGACTTCTTGCGCATGGCACAGCCACAATCGTTGTCGTAGGTGTATTCAACGAGACTGCCAACCTCATCCATCTCGTAACGCACGCGACCGATGAGGTCGTAAATGATCTCGGTGCGTGGACCATCCGTCGCGATGGCCGGGGTGCTGTCGGGCAGATAGGTATGCGTCAGGCGACCGGCAGGATCATAGACGAACCAAGTGCGGTTCCGATTCGCGTCTTCACTCCATTCCACGCGATTTTCCAAATCGTAGCTCTTCACCTCATAACTGCCATCCGGCTGCGTGACGCTCGTCTGGTTTCCTCGCGCATCGTAGCCATAGCTGGTGACGCGGGCCAGGGCGGTGTTGGCCGACTGATAATCAGCGAGAGATTTCCAGAGGAGGAATCTATCGGTCTGGCCGAAGGAGGTGTAACGGGTCTCCCCGACCTTGCCGTCCGGCATGATGGTGGCCGTGAGCCGGTTCTCCGCATCGTAGAAGTAACGGGTGACGACCTCTTCGGTACCGGCGCCAGGCAACGTGCGCGTGACAATCTGGGCCAGCATGTTTTCCTGCAGGTCGTAAACGGACCGGGTGACGCGCAACACTGCGTTGGCGCTGTCCCTGATCGTCACGATAATCTGCTTCACCGCGCCCGGATAGGCGCTGTCGGTGAACGAGTAGTCGTAGGCATAGCTCGTGATGTTGCCGAGGGCGTCCGTGCTGCTATCGATCGTGCCGTCGGCGTTGTGGTGGTATGTGGTGGTGGATGGGGCCGCACCGCCAAAGCCGATGGTGTGGCTCAGGGGTTCATTGGTGACGGGATCATAGGCGAAGACCTGGACCCGGCCGTCCGGATCGGTCATTTGGACGGGAGAACTGAAGTCATTGTACGTGGTGCGCACAACAAAGCCGCTGGTGGGGCTGGCTGGGTCATCACTGGCGTTTGCACCCATGGTCTCGACCGTGACGTTGCCGCGGGCATCGTAGGCCGTCGCCTTCACCGTGCCATAGTGATTGGTCTCGAGCTTCACCCGGTCGGTGTCGGGGTAGTAACTGTAGGTCGTTTGGGCCCCGAGGGCGTCGATCTTGGTGGTGACATTGCCGCGCTCGTCGTAGAAGTAAGTCGTGGCCTGACCGAGGCGGTCGGTCACTTTTTCGAACCGACCCGTGACGGTGACGCCCCGATCGAAGACCGTCTCCTTGCCGTCGGCATCGATCTGCTTGATGAGCCGGCCGTCGGCATCGAATTCGCTGCGCAAGGCGCTGACGCCCCTCGGATCGACTATCTTCGTCAGGTGGTGCGGGAAGGCGGGATTCTCGTAGAAGAATTGCGTGACATTCAACTCGCGGTTGATGAAGGACGAGAGCCGGCCCTGCGCGTCGTAGAGATAGTCCAGATCCCGGCCGGCGGGATCGCGGATGTAATCGACGCGACCGGTGACATCGCGATGGATGGTGACGGTGCTGACCACCGGGCCCGACGGGGCGGCCTGGGTTGAGACGATGGCGGTAACCTTGTTGGCCCCGTCGCGATTCAACACCAGGGTGTTGCCGTTGAGATCTTCGAGGCGCAGGAGGCCAAGCTTCTCATCGACAATGTAACGAGTGCCATCCTTGGTGGTGAGTCGGAAGCGTGTCGGATTGAAAACGGTGCCGGGTTCGCCTGGCAGCGGATCATCGGAGGTCAGATCGTTGTCTCCCGTCCCGGCAATATAGAAATCATCCGCCAGCTGGCTGGCGTTGTCCAGCGGCTCGAGTGTCGAGGTGGTATCGCCCAGCGGATAGAAACGGAACTTCCCGTGATGCGCGATAACGTCGATGGACTCGTTGTCGGCGGGATTGTGCGTATTGGTGTTCCGGACATAGGCCCCGCCCCGGAATCGGTGCGTTTCTCCGTCCGGCATCGTGACTGTGACCACGCGATCCCCATAGGGTGAAACGAAGTACGAAAGGAACGCTGAGTTTACGCCGGTATTGTCAGTCTGGTACCAGTTGGCGCCCAGGTTTCGGTTCTTTTGGACACGGATGTTGGCCACCGCGATGTTCCAACCCGGGCCGAAGTCCCCGACCCGCGCATCGCGGCTGTCGTAGGTGCGCGTGATCGTGATGGGTACGCCGGCGACCGGAACCTTGAGATCCTCAAATGCGAGGGTGAAGGCACCGACCTTCATGTTACCGTCGACAATGAGAGTGATGGGGCCGGCCGTGTAGGTGGTCGCCGAAGCATCGGTCGCGCGCAGACGAACCTCATAGATGCCATTCAGCAGGAGCGTCGGGTCGAAGGTACCCAGCGGACCCGGGATGTCGGTCGCCGGACTGGAGCCTGGCGTGCCGGCGAGATTGGAACCGGAAGCAAACTCGACCCAGGGCTCGGTGGGATCGCCGTCCGCCACCTTCAGACGATAATCGAGGATCCATCCAGTCAGGGACGGAACCGCGACCACGCCCGTGACCATGGTCGGGGCGGAGACGCGCGTGTCCTCGGCAGGGGTGGAGAGCGCGACCACCGGCACGCCCGTGTAAGCGCCCGCAGTGATGCCGACCGGAATCGATGTGGCGGTGGTCGCCGTCGACGATGTCGCCTTGGCGGTGAGGGAATGCGCGCCGGCCGAGAAGCCGCCAGCGACGGTGAAAGTGTAGCTGGAACCACCGGTGGTATCCGGCGCGGTGCGCTCACCGAGCTTCGTCGCACCCTCGAAGAACTCCACCTTGGTGATGGTCCCCTGCGCCGTGGTGGCCGTCGCCTTGAGGGCGACCGGCACTGCGGCCACGATGGTGGAACCGTTGGCCGGGCTGGTGAGGGAGACGACGGGAACGACGATGTGGGAAGTGACGTTGATCGGCGCCGAGGTCGCCGTGAAACCGCCCGCCGTTGCCTTCGCCGTAAGTGTGTGCGCCCCCGCGGAGAGACCCGCCGGCACCGTGAAGGTGAATGTGTCGACTGATGACGGTGCGGTAGCCTCACCCAGCTTCGCGGGACCGTCGAAGAATTCCACCTTGGCAACCGCACCCAGGCTGTAGGTGGCCGTCGCGGAGATCCCTAATGGAATACCCGTGACCAGGACAGCTCCCGCAGTCGGTGTTGTCATCGCGACCACCGGCAGGACCGGCACCACGAAGATGGTGACCGCGGACGATGGGGTGACCGCGCCCAGGTTGTCGATCGCCCGCGCAGACAGGACGTGCTGGCCCAGGCTCAGGCCGCTCGGCAGCACATAGCTGAAGCGCGTGGGCTGACCGGCGTCAGCAGTCGTGGTTTCCGCGATCTTCGTCACCCCGTCGTAGAACTCGACCTTGGCCACCGTGCCGTCGGCATCCGCCGCGATCGCTCCCAGCGTAACCGGCGTATTGACCACGACGGAGCTCGCCGAAACGGGCGAATCAAGCAGAACGGTGGGTGCAAGATTCTGCGGAAGCGGCGACTTGCCAGCGAGGCCGGCATTGTAGATCGCCTGGATGTCCGCCGGCGCCAAGGGCTTGGTGTAGATGCTGACCTCGTCGATCGTTCCCTTGAAGCGGGTGTGGTCATCCCGGTGCTGGGCAAAGTACAGTGTCTTGCTGGTCTGTGGTTGGAAGATTCCAAGGTTCTGCTCCAGCGCGAGAGCGCCGTTCTTGTACAAGCGCCCGATGCCGGTGGTCCGGTCGTAAGTCATGGCCACGTGCACCCAAGTGTTCGGCGTGAACACGCCTCCGGCGAGAAAGTCGTGGCCGCCCCCGTTGGTATCCCACAGGCGCCCCAGCAGGTTCGGGCCCCCATCCCATTGCGCCAGCGCCACTCCATCGATGGATCCCCGCGTGCCCCAATGCAGCAGGTATCCATACCGATTCTCCGCGGGCTTCACCCACATCTCGACCGTCAGGCCCGCCGGCGAGGCACCGACGTCCAGCTCGCTGCTCGCCGGCACCCGTCCGAACTCATCGTCGCCGTTGAAATTGAAGCCCTGACCGACTTCGCCCGTGACGAAACGCGGGCCCCGCGGCAGGAACTCCACGTCGTGGTTGCCGTGCACCACCTCGTGGATTTCCCCGTTCGCCGGCCACCAGGCCGCCAAGGTCGCGTCCGGCGCCACGCCGCCCGTCACTCCCACGCGCACCACCATCCGATCCGGCGCAGCTACCTGCAACGCATCGCGCGCATCCAACTGCAGCACGTAGGTGCCAGGTGCGCTGAAGGTCGCAGATGTCGTCGCCGCCGTCGCGTCCACAAAGTTAACCGTGCCGGGGCCCTCCAGCTTGCTCCAGGCAAGCGTGAGCGCATAACCCAAGGGATGACCGTCGTCGGTCACCGTGCCGTTCAAGGCTACGGTTGCCGTCGCCATCGGTTCCAAAACATCCGGGCCTGCATTCACGACCGGCGGGAGGTTGTCATCCAGCGGTGATTTGCCGGCGAGGCCCGCATTATAGATCGCCTGGATGTCCGCGAGCGTCAGCGGCTTGGTGTAGAGACCGACTTCGTCAATCACGCCCTTGAATCGCGTGTGGCCGTCCCGGTGCTCACCGAAGAACAGCGTCTTGCTCGTCTGCGGCTGGAAGATTCCAAGATTCTGCTCGAGCGCGAGCACTCCATTTTTGTACAATCGCCCGATGCCGGTGACCCGGTCATAGGTCATGGCCACGTGGACCCACGTGTTCGGCGTGAATATTCCGCCGGCCAGAAAATCGTGTCCACCCCCGTTGGTATCCCAGAGCCGTCCGAGCAGGTTAGGCCCGCCGTCCCATTGCGCCAGCGCCACCCCTTCAGTCGACCCCGTCGTGCCCCAATGCAGCAGGTATCCATACCGGTTCTCCGTCGGCTTCACCCACATCTCGACCGTCAGGCCCGCCGGGGAGGCACCAATGTCCAGGTCGCTGCTCGCTGCCGTGCGCCCAAACTCGTCGCTGCCGTTGAAGGCGAAACCTTCTCCGACTTCGCCCGGGGCAAAACCGGGACCGCGCGGCAGGAATTCCACGTCGTGGTTGCCGTGCACCACCTCGTGGATTTCGCCGTTCGCGGGCCACCACGCCGCCAAGGTCCCGTCAGGTTCCACGCTCGTGGTCACACCCACGCGCACCACCATCGTATCGGGCACCCCTTGGTTGAGGCCGTCGGCGGCGCTGAGCCGCAGCACATAGGTGCCGGGTGCGCTGAAGGTCGCGGTCGTCGCCGCCGCGGTCGCATCGTCAAAGCTCACGGTGCCCGGGCCCTCCAGTTTGTTCCACGCAATCGCGAGGGCATGACCCACCGGCTTGCCGTCGTCGATCACCGTGCCGTTCAAGGAAATCGTCGCCGTCGCGTTCGGTTCCGTCACATCCGGACCCGCGTTCACGACCGGCGGAAGGTTGTCATCGAGCGCCGATTTACCGCTGAGGCCGGCGTTGTAGATCGCCTGGATGTCCGCGAGCGAGAGAGGCTTGGTATAAATACTGACTTCGTCGATCACGCCCTTGAAGCGTGTATGGCCGTCCCGATGCTGGCCGAAGAACAGCGTCTTGCTGGTCTGGGGCTGGAAGATCCCCATGTTCTGCTCCAGCGCGAGCACCCCGTTCTTGTAGAGTCGCCCGATGCCGGTAACCCGGTCGTAAGTCATGGCCACGTGGACCCACGTGTTCGGCGTGAATATTCCGCCGGCCAGAAAATCGTGTCCACCCCCGTTGGTATCCCAGAGCCGTCCGAGCAGGTTAGGCCCGCCGTCCCATTGCGCCAGCGCCACCCCTTCAGTCGACCCCGTCGTGCCCCAATGCAGCAGGTATCCATACCGGTTCTCCGTCGGCTTCACCCACATCTCGACCGTCAGGCCCGCCGGGGAGGCACCAATGTCCAGCTCGCTACTCGCCGGCACGCGCCCAAACTCGTCACTGCCGTTGAAGGCGAAACCTTCTCCGACTTCGCCCGTGGCAAAGCCGGGGCCCCGCGGCAGGAACTCCACGTCGTGATTGCCATGCACAATCTCGTGGATGTCGCCGTTCGCCGGCCACCAGGCCGCCAAGGTCGCGTCAGGCTCCACGCTCGCGGTCACCCCCACCCGCACCACCATCGTGTCCGGCGTGGCCGCATGCAACGCGTCGCGCGCGTCCAGTTGCAGCACATAGGTACCCGGAGCGCTGAACGTCGCGGTCGTTGCCGCGGCAGTCGCGTCCGCAAAGTTCACCGTGCCCGGCCCCTCCAGCTTGCTCCAGGCAATCGTGAGCGGGTGGCCCGCGGGACGACCGTCGTCCGTGACGGTGCCGTTCAAGGGAATTGTCGCAGTCGCCGTCGGCTCGATCACATCCGGACCCGCATTCACGACCGGCGGGAGATTGTCGTCCAGTGGCGATTTGCCGTTGGACCCGGCATTGTAGATCGCCTGGATATCCGCCAGCGCGAGCGGCTTGTTATAAATGCTGATCTCGTCGATCACGCCCTTGAAGCGCGTATGGCCGTCCCGGTGCTGGCCGAAGAATAGCGTCTTGCTGGTTTGCGGCTGGAACACGCCCATGTTCTGCTCCACCGCGAGCACGCCGTTCTTGTACAACCGCCCGATCCCAGTGACGCGGTTGTAGGTCATCGCGATGTGCACCCAGGTGTTTGGGGTGAACACGCCACCGGTGATAAAGTCGTGGCCGCCGCCGTTGGTGTCCCACAGGCGCGCCAGCAGGTTTGGCCCGCCGTCCCATTGCGCCAGCGCCACCCCTTCAGTCGACCCCGTCGTGCCCCAATGCACCAGGTACCCGTACCGGTTCTCCGTCGGCTTCACCCACATCTCGACCGTCAGGCCCGCCGCCGAGGCACCGATGTCGAGTTCGCTGCTCGCCGGCACGCGCCCAAATTCATCGCTCCCGTTGAAGGCGAACCCCTCCCCGACTTCGCCCGCGGCAAAACCCGGGCCACGCGGCAGGAACTCCACGTCGTGGTTGCCATGCACCACCTCGTGGACGTCCCCGTTCGCCGGCCACCAGGCCGCCAACGTCGCGTCAGGTTCGACGCTCGCGGTCACCCCTACCCGCACCACCATCGTGTCCGGCGCTCCCTGATTGAGCCCGTCATTGGCACTGAGCTGCAGAACGTAAGTGCCCGCCGCGCTAAAGGTCGCCGTGGTGGCCGCCGCATTCGCATTCGCAAACGTCACGGTTCCCGGGCCCTCCAATTTGCTCCAGCTTATGTTCAATGTGCCGCCCGCCGGGCGCCCGTCATCCGTCACCGTGCCCATCAGGGGCACTGCCGTGTCGGGCACGACGTCGTACTGGTCAGGACCAGCATTGATCGCCGGCGGCAGATTGTTGTCCAGGTTCACCTTTCCGGTGACATCGCCTTCGTAGATTGCCTGAATCTCTGCCAGGGTCAGGGGCCGGGAATAGAAGGTGGCTTCGTCGATGACGCCCTTAAAGCGCGTGTGTCCGTCCCGGTGCTGGCCGAAGAACAGCGTCTTGCTGGTCTGCGGCAGGAACACGCCCATGTTCTGTTCCAGTGCGAGCACGCCGTTCTTGTACAGCCGCCCGATTCCGGTGACCCGGTTGTAGGTCATCGCGATGTGGACCCAGGTGTTCGGCGTGAACACACCGCCGGTGATAAAGTCGTGGCCGCCGCCATTGGTGTCCCAGAGGCGCGCCAGCAGGTTCGGACCGCCATCCCACTGCGCCAGCGCCACGCCGTCGATCGAGCCCGTCGTGCCCCAATCCAGCAAGTACCCATATCGGTTCTCCGCCGGTTTCACCCACATCTCGATCGTCAGGCCCGTCGCTGAGGCGCCGATGTTCGTGAAAGGACTGGCCGCAACCTTGCCAAAGTCGTCGTTACCATCGAAGACAAAGCCATTGCTCGCCTCGCCGGCCCCGTAGCCGAGGCCGTTGAACCGCTCCATCTTCAAACCATGAACGACGTCCAGATCGGTATCGTTGCCCGTCCACCAGGAAGAAACCTCGAGGCCGGTGTCGTACTTGTAGAGCGCGCCGACGCGGACCTCCAGCAAGCCTTCGGTGCAGAATCCGCCGTCGTCCGCGAGCAGCTTCAACACATAAACGCCGCCCTCGGAGAACGTCGCGGTGGTCTGCGGCGAGGCCTCGTTCCCGAAACTCACGACGCCCGGACCCGAGAGCTTGCTCCAGTGGGACGTGAGCACGCCGTCAATCGGCTGGCCGTCGTCGGTGACCGTCGCGTTGAGGGCAACCGGCGTGTTGGCCGTGGCTCCGAAGATGCCCGGACCGACGTCGACCGTCGGGGGCACATTAGCGACCGGCGGCCGCTTGCCCGCCGGGTGCCCCACGATCGTGGCTACTTCATCGGAATAAAGGGCGCGGTTGTAGACGCTGACCTCGTCGAGCAGACCGTCATAGGATTCGGCGGCGGCGGTTTGTCCGCCAAAATTGACGTCCAGGTTGGTCCGCAAGACAAACGAACCGATGATCTGTGAATTGCGCAGGATGCCGTTGATGTAGATGCGCGCCTCGCCGCTGGCCTTGTCGTACGTGGCGGCCAGATGGGTCCAGGTCGACACCGGCAGGACGCCATCGACCCCCAGCACGTGGCTGGTGCCGTTGACCTCCCGGAAGTCCGCTTCCACGCGCGAACCCAGTTGTCGGATGCTGAAACCTCGCTGGGTGTTGCTGGCATATTCGAAAAGCGTCGCAGTGCGGGAGGTGTCGGGGTTGGCCCAAAGTTCGACGCTGAACCCATCACCCAGGCCGGCATCGAGGCTCGGGGCGGAGAAGACCCGCACCCGGTCGTTGACACCGTCGAAACGGAATGCGCCGCCAATCTTGCCTTCGGCATAGTCGGTACCGCGTTCGGTGAACGCCTGGTTGCCGCCGACGTGATCGTCACCGTTGGCGGAAGCCTGCCACCAGGAAACAAGACCGGGAGGAGCGACGGGAATGCAGGAATAGCCGAGCCAGACGGTGGTGACATCGCTGCCGGTCAATTCGGTGTCGCTGGCGCTCAGGCGCAGCACATAGACCCCGGGAGCCGAAAAGCTGGCGTTGGTAGCCGGTGATGCCGGGTCGCTGAATGTCACCGAGCCGGGACCGAAGAGTTTTTCCCAGTGGGAAGTAACGGGAGCGCCCAGCGGCAGGCCGTCATCCCGCACTTCGCCGAGAAGCCATATTTGGGGAGGAACATCCGCGCGGAAGGTGGTGTAGCCGGCGTTGGCGTAGGGCGCACGATTGTACGGCGTGAGGGAAACCTTCACGGTTGCCGTGGAAACCTCCGCACCCAGCGTGGCGGTGAGGCGGAACACATAGTCGCCTTTCGCCGGGAACTGGAGTGTCGGGCGAAGAACGTCGTTGTGGTCGAAGGTGGCCGGTCCCGGACCGCTTTCCTGGGTCCAGAGGTAAACCGGTTCGACTGAGAAATCATGCACCGTATGCTGGAAGGCGCCCTTGAGCTGGACCTTATCGGGCCAGTTGCCCTTGATGTCCTCGCCCGCCGTGACGCTCCAATAAGAAGGAACCGGCGGGGGCGTGTAGCCCTCCGTGCCAACGGACAAATCATAAAGCACGGGGCTTTCACCGGTCTTGGCTGACACCAGCCGGGACCGAACCTTGAGGTAACGGCCGGCTCCCGTCGGCGTCGAGTGACCGTAGGTGAGCGGTTGGAAGGCCCCGTAGGTTACGCCATCCGAACTCAGGGCCGCTTCGACCAGCACCTTCCCATCATTCGTCAGCAGGGCGTTCCAGCTGACCGGGCCCCAGGTCGATCCGCTCAAAACCCCATCGTACACAAACGTCCAAAGTCCATCCGGCGAGGAAAGGCCGAAGCCGCTGCCCGTGAAACGGCCGTAGGTCCAGAGTGCCCCGCCCAGATTTCCGGTCGTGAGTTCCACTTCACCGAGATAGACGTCGTCACTGAACCGGGTTCCGCCGAGGGGATTGATGCGCTGCACCACACCCGTCGAACTCGCGACCCAGATGCGGCCGCGCCGGTCGATCGAAACCTCGACCGGGCCATGATTCGCGACCTCGACATTCCCGAGCAAGGTTCCGTCCGGCAGGAGGTGCCCGACGGAGTGTCCGCAATGCGAATGCGCGACCCAGATATTGTCGTTGGCGTCGATGGCGATGCCCATCGCCCAAGGCTCGCCGTGGTAGTATTCGCCGAGCTTGGTTCCATCCGGCGCATACTTCACGACCGTGCTGGTCCAGTCCTTCGTTACCCAGAGATTTCCCTGGCTATCGAGCGCGGAGGCCCAGGTGGCCTGGCGGATCTCGTCCCCTTGGGGCAGGGCGGCCATCGGGTCGGCGGTCTGCCAGACCAGGAAGTCCGTGCCGGCAGAATAAAGTTTCCCGTTGCCGGCAATGAATCCGCCCATTCCCCCCTTGCCGATCGAGGTCTCGGTGCGGAGCAATGCGCCCGTGCGGCCGTCGAATTTCTGCCAGTCGCCCGTGGGGCCGCCGACCCAGACGTTGTCCTCGGCATCCACCGAGATGTGCCGCACGCCGTTGACGGCGGTGCGCACGTAGAGCAGGATCGCCTCGTCGTCCGCGCTGTCGATATCGTCGGCGTTCCAATTCTTGATGTCGCCCAAGGCGCTCGAAGTGTCGATCTGCCCGTTGCCGTTGCGGTCGACCCAGAAGCCATTTTCCGGCAGGCCGATCTTGATGATCGAATTGTGGCTCATGTTGGCCACCCAGGCGTTGCCCTTGGAATCGACTGCAATCCGGGACGGGTATGGCGCGGCCGCATCCACCGGCTTGGCATTGTACTCGCCAATGACCCGCGCGGTCTCCGGGTCGATTTTGATCACCGTGCCCTTCGAGGAGTTGGCAATCCAGACGGCATCGAATGAAGTCAACACGTGCTTGTTCGAAAGCTGGTCGGGCGTATCCGTGTTCATCGATACCAGGTTCCCTCCCGAGAAATCCGTGGTCGTGGTATAGGTGCGGCTTCGGGGCGGCAGGCCGGTCGTGAACTGCACCGTGGCAATCGCAGAGTCCACCGTGCCATCGTTCACTTTGAAGGTGAGACTGTCGAAGCCCCCAAAGTCCGGCGCCGAGGTGTACGTGAGGTCAGGAGGCGTGCCGGTCAGGGTGCCATGCGTGGGCCGGCTTACCACGGTGTAGTTGAGGGCGTCGCCGTCCACATCGGTGCCCGTCAGGACCAGCGCCAACGGCGTTGCTGTCGTGATGGCGTAGGTGGCGGCCTGCGCCACGGGAGCGTCGTTGACCGGGGTCACGGTGACCAGCACCGTTGCGTCCGCTGAAACCAGGCTGCCGTCGCTGGCCATGAACGTGAAGCTGTCGGCGCCGTGATAATCGGGCGCCGGCGTGTAGGTCCGGGTCGCACCAGATCCGGCCAGCGTCCCGTGAGTCGGAAGACTCGTGATCACATACGTGAGCGCGTCACCATCGACATCGCTCGCGGCCAGCGTGATGACCTTGGCGGTGTCCTCGGCCGTCGTCACCGACTGGCCGGTCGCCACCGGCGCATCGTTGATGCTGTTGACCGTCAATGTGACGGTGGCCGTCGCGCTCGTCAGCGAGCCGTCGCTCGCCGTGAAGGTGAATGCATCCGGTCCATGGTAATCAGCAGCCGGGGTGTAGGTCAGGTTGGGCGCGTTGCCGCTGAGCGTGCCATGCGCCGGCGAAGCCTGCACCGTGAAGACGAGCGCATCGCCATCAACGTCAGTCGCTCCGAGCGTAACCGGCAGGACCACATCCTCATCCGTGGTGAGCGCCTGGCCCACAGCCACCGGGGCGTCGTTGACGGGCGTGACATCCAGCGTGACCACGGCCGGGGCCGATGTCAGGTCGTGATCGTTCGCCACAAATTGGAATGCATCCGGCCCGTGATAGTCCGGCGCGGGCAGGTAGGAATATGTGGTCGACGTGACCTGCGTGAGCGTGCCGTGCGTCGGATAGGCCGAAATTGCATAGCTCAGCGCGTCACCGTCCACATCCGAACCGGCGAGCGTGATTATCACCGCCGTGTCTTCGGGGGTAACCGCCGATTGCGACGCCGCGACCGGTGCGTCATTCACTGGCGCGATGGCAATGCTCACGAGCGCCGGGGCCGAGGTCGTGCTGGCATCGTTTGCCCCATAGGTGAAACTGTCCGTGCCGTTGTAGTTGGGCGCGGGCGTGTAAGTGTAGATGCCCGGCGCCACCAAGCTTAACGCGCCGTGCGCCGGCGGCGTGACAATGGCGAAGGTCAGGCTATCTCCATCGACATCGCTGCCCGCCAACGTGACGTTGGCCGGGATATCCTCATCCGTCGCCAGCGATTTGGGATCGGCCACGGGGGCGTCATTGACCGGCGCAACCACGAACGTGACCGTATAGGTGGCGGAGACGATCGTCCCGTCACCCACGGTGTAAGTCAAAGTGTCGGTGCCATTGAAATTCGCGCTGGGCGTGTAGACGAGGCTGGGCGCAGTGCCACTCAGCCCGCCATGCTGCGGGCCGTCGACGATGGCAAAAGCCACGGTGTCTCCATCCACATCCGAACCGGTCAGCGCGAAGCCGGCGGAAGTATCCTCGTCCAGCGACACGGTGAAGCTGGCGCCGGCCGGGGCGTCGTTGACCGGCGTGATTTCCAAGGTCACCAAACCCGGGATCGAGTCGAGGGAACCGTCGGACACCTGGTAGGAAAACTCGTCGTGGCCATGGTAGTTGGCGTCGGGCGTATAGATCAGATGCGGGGCCGTCCCGCTGAGAGTGCCATGCGTGGGCACGATGACCACCGCGTAGGTGAGCGAATCGCCATCGACGTCGCTCGCGGGCAGGTCAAACGCCGCCGGCGTGTCCTCCGCCAGCGTCAGCGCGAGATCGCCGGACACCGGGCGATCGTTGAAAGGCGTGACCTCGATGGCGATCGTGCCGGGGGAGGAATCGGTCGTGCCGTCATTGGCCTTGAAGGTGAAGCCATCGGGACCGTGGTAATTGGCCGACGGGGTATAGGTCACGTGCGGCGCCGTTCCGCTGAGCGTCCCGTGCGCCGGCGACATCACAATACTGTAGGTCAGGGTGTCTTCCACGTCATTGTCCGTCGCGACCAGTACGAGCGGCAACGCGGTGTCCTCGACAGTGCTGACCGACTGGGGCTGCGCCACGGGGAGATCGTTGACGGGCCGCACCGTCAGGGCGACCGTGGCCGCAGCCGAGGTGAACTCGGCATCGCTGACGGTGAACGAAAACGCATCCGGGCCATGGTAATTGGCCGCGGGCGTGTAGCTCAGGTTCGGCGCGGTGCCGCTGAGCGCGCCATGGGTCGGCGACGACGCGATCCCGTACGTCAGGGGATCCCCATCGGCATCGCTACCGGACAACACGATGGCCACGGGCACATCCTCATCCGTGGTCGCCGAGCCCGCCTGCGCGGTCGGCGCCACGTTGCCGGGCGTGACCGTGATGGTCACCTGCGCCGCCGGGGAAATAAACTCGCCGTCAAAGGCCGTGTAGCTGAAGGCATCCGGGCCGCTGTAGTTGTGCGTCGGGGTGTAAACCAGGTCCGGCAGGTTCCCGCTCAAGATTCCGTGCGCGGGACCGGAGGAAACTGCGAACTGCAGCGACGGGCTGTCGATATCCGTGCCCGACAAATGCACCGAGCCCGACCCGTTCCGGGCCACGACCAGGCTCTTGGGCGTTGCCGTCGGCGGGTCGTTCACCGGTACGACCGTGATCGTGACGGTAGCAGGGGCAGATTGGAGGGCGCCATCGGAGGCGCGGAACGTGAATGTCACCGTGCCGCTGGCATCGGGCGCGGGCGTGTAGGCCAGATTTGGCGCCGTGCCGGAGAGCGATCCGGAGGACGGCTGCGTGAGGACCGTGTAAGTAAGCGCGTCGCCATCCGGATCCGTCGCGGTCAACGTGATCGGCCTGGAGGTGTCTTCATTGGTCGAGACGGACTGCGCATTGGCCACCGGCGCATCGTTTACATGGGCGACCGTCACGCGCACCGGCGCGGAATCGGTGGCCGAACCCTGGTTATCAGTGGCCCGCGCGACGAAATCGTAGATGCCCGGCGCCAGCCCGGCGGCGGCGTAACTGTAGGGAGCCGTCGTGTCCTCGCCTTGTAACACCCCGTTGCGATAGAAGCCAACCTTGACCACCGTCCCGTCGGAGTCGGTCGCCGTGGCGGTCACGGTGAAACTGGCGGGATCGTCATAACTTGTCCCATCGGCCGGGGCCGTGATGGCGACCGTCGGAGCCTGGTTCGGATTCAAGACCGTGATCGTGGCGGTGGCCGAGGTGGTCGTAGCGCCGCTGTTATCGATCGCCTTCGCGGAGAGCGCGTAGGTACCGGCGGAGAGCGTGCTGGTCGAGACCTGGTACGGCGCCGTGGTGTCCGAGCTGATCAAGGTCGTCCCCACGAAGAAATCCACGCGGGCAATCGTGCCATCGGGATCGCTCGCGGTGGCCGCCACCGTCACGGAGACCGGAGCGAAGAAAGTCGCACCATCCGCTGGCGCGGTGAGCGTGATGGTGGGGGGCTGGTTCGGGTTGGTGACCGTGACGGTTGACGTCGCCGAGTCCGTGGTCGCGCCCGCGTTGTCGATGGCGCGGGCAAAATACGAGTAGGATCCGGCGGTGATGCCGGTCAGGACAATGCTATAGGGGGCGGTGGTGTCCTCCCCCACTTTTGTCGTGCCGCGATAAAATTCCACCTTGGCGACCGTGCCATCCGCATCCCCCGCGGTGGCGCTGAGCGTGATCGAAGCGGGCGAAACATAACTGCTGCCGTTGGCGGGCGCCGTGAGGGTGACCGTGGGCGGCTGGTTGGCGGAATTCGGCGCCTGCAATTTCAACAAACCCCCGCCGTTGACAGTGAGATAGTCCGCAGTCACGCCGCCGACCAGCTGCGTGCTGTTGTTGATGATGACGGTGCCGCTGGGCGCCAGAACGTAACCGTAAACATTGCAACCGCTGTTGAGCGTGAGGCCGCCGGACTTGATGTTGAGCGCGAGCCAGACCGGGTTGGTCGACGCACCGACGGTGCTGTTGGCCGAAAACCCGTTGGCCACATTGACGATCACCGGCCCAACCACGAGGAGCTTGCTGATGGAGTTCAGGTTCAGGTTTTGAAAATTGTACACCGCGGCCGTGGTCGCCCCCGCCACCCCCAGGGTGAATCCGCTGTTGTTGTTCGCCGTGAACGTCCCGTAAGTGCCGGCGGGCACGGTGAATTGCCCGACCCCGCTGTTGAGCGTGACGTCGCGTGCCGTGCCCCAATTGACCGATTGGCTGCTGGTGGTGACCGTGACCGAGGCCGTGTTGGTGGGCGTCGGCACGCTGGCGACGCTTGGCCACGTGACGGCGTTCGTCCGCCGGACCACATGGCCCAACGCGGCGCCGGTGTTAAGCGTGATCGTGTAGTTCGATGGCGAGGTTGCGCCGCTGCCCTGCAGGGTTCCCCCGTAGGTCGGCGTGCCGTTCATCTGGACCGTCGGCGTGCCGATCACGTACAGGTCGCCGGTGACGTTGGCGCCGCCGTTGAACGTGACACTTTCGCCGAGCATCTGCTGCAGCGAGCCCTGGACGGAGCCATTGATCGAAGGCGCGTGCCGGACTTGTCCGACGTACGCCGATTGGGCGAAAACGGGGCTGACGCCCACGGAAAATAGACAAACGAGGCCAAGGATGCGAATCATCATAACGCGCGTGGTTCGCAAGCGACTGGCCCATCGCCTGGGGATTTTTTGTGCGCGAAGACCAACTACGGCGCCGGATTCTGGCAATACGAAACGTGACGCGACCAACTATGAGTACATTCTATTTACAGAATAGGACGTCATAAGTTGTGAACAACATTCCCGCCGCCGCGCCGGCGGCCCTTCAATGCGCCGCCGCAATCGGCTCGACGGAATAAATGCGAAACACGGCATTGAGCATGCCCGGCGTCGCGCGATCGGCGGAAATGGTGCACTGGTCGATCCCCAGGTAAGGGGAACGGGCCACGACGCCTTCGTAGAAGCGCACCAGGCCCGCCATATCCGTTCGGCGGAAGGTGGCCTGCAAGGTGTGCAATGCGAAATTCTCGGTTCTCTCCGGGCGCTGGACCGCGATCTCCACCGGCAGCCCGTTGGCGAGCCGGCTTACCTCGGCGTAGGCCTGGGTGGCGTTCATGGTGCGCGTCGGGTCGAGCTGTTTGGCCACTAGCTTCGTGCGCTCGTCGACCGATGCGGCCTTGGCCAGCCATAACTCCTGGAGTTCCCGGTCCTGGGAAACCGTTCGCCAGGTTTGCATGTTCTCGCGGACTCGTCCGATCTGGGTCGGGCCCCACCATAGGAAACCGATCCCGAGAAAAACCAGCATGAGCACGCGCTCACGCAACAGCCGGCTGTTGTAGAATTTTTTCATCGGGTGCCTCCCCCGGGCGTCGCAAAGCCCGGTTTGAAACCCACGTCGACCAAAAACGTAGTTTTGCCGCCGCTCGTGCGCAGGTCCCGCAGTTCCACCTTCTCCACCGACGGGAGACGCTTGAGCGCCTTTTCATATTCCTGGGGATCACCCGCATTGGCCGACTGGGCCTCGACCTCCATCTGGCGCGGGCTGCCCGTCGTGGCCCGCACAAATTCGAGCGAAGCGGGACGGGCCCCATCCAGCAACACGAGCATTTCAAAGGGCCGCAGGCTTTGCCCGGCCAGGTTTTCAATGCGCGTGGCCAGCTGGCTGGCTTGTTCGATCTCATGAACGCGCGTGGCATTGGCCTCCATTTGCCGCCGCTGCCGCGAGGCCAGGAGATTGGACACCAGCAAACCGGCTTCGACCGCGACGCAGGCGGCCAACCCGCCCACCACCGAGGCGAAGGCAAGCCACAGGGCCCGGTCGCGCTTGTTCCGGATCAACTGGCCCGCCAGCTCGGCCTTGTCGCGCACGTCCATCGCCCGGAGCTGCCCGGGGCTGAGCAAGGTCGATTGTTCCCCGACCTTGAGCGCGAGACCTTCCTTCGTTTCCGCGGTGGCGGTGACGTCGCCGCGGAATGTCCGGCTCGCCTGGGCCGCGCCGCCAAATCGGTTTCCCACCTCGCGCAGGAGTTCCTCGCGCATGGCATCGATCCCGCCGACCGGCGCCTCGCGCGCGATCACGCCCGCCGGCAACTCGCTCGTGCCATCCCACACGATCGCCGTTATCGTCTGGTTGTTTTCATGCAGCCAGGTGCCTGTCGCCACGGGCGCGGGCTGCCCCAGCCAGGCGGCAAACTCCGGCAGGACCGCCGTCGCCGTGGTCCAGTCGCCGGTATCGGTGGCCGGAAAGTTACGGCGATAGGCGGCGAACACCAGGGCCTGCGTGCCATCGAGCGAAGGACAGTAACCATAGAACAACTGCCCGGGCGTGAAGGGCCCGATGGTTTCCAAGGCGAGCTCAACCTGGGCAGCGGCATCCTGGCCGGCGACCAGCGGGATGCGACGAACAAAAAAACGGACGGCCGGCAATAGGACGATGCCCTTTGCGGGAGTCATGACCACCGGAGCTGGATTGGAAGGAGAAGCCATGGAGTGAATCAGGTGCCGTCGTTCTCCCGAAGTTCCAGAATCTGGAACGGGTAGTCCACCCTTTTGCGCGGATTGTTTCGGACCGAGGCCACCTGCGGCGTGGTCTCGGCCTGTTGCGCCTGAGTCTGCCTCCGGCCGGTCGCCGCCCCGCCGCCCCGCGCCCCGCCGGGACGTACCCACGCATCCAAGCGGTAACCGCGGGCCCCCGCCTGCACCTCCACGATGACATGGAGGCACAAGGCCTCGGTGCCCAAACCCGGCGGGGTGCCATCCCGACCCCAGGCGCCGGCGAGTTCGGCGGCCGACCGGTAAAATGGCGAGCGGGCGTTCTGCTGTTCGCGCGCGGCAGCGATGGCGTTGACGCGTGCCGCATCCACCCCCCGGGCGAGCAAGACCTCGGGGCGGGCCGAGTTGACGTTGCTGGCATTGAACGAGAACAATGAAACTCCGGACCGGAATCGGCGGCCGAGATCGTTCCACTCACCGAATTCGTCGAAGAACAACTCGTGCGCCGCGGGAATGGCGCGCAATTCTTCGAACGACCGCAAGGCGCGCTGTGGCGGTTCATAGGGCAACTTGGCTCCGGCCAGCAAGGCGCTGTCCGAGTCGCCTTCCGTCGAAAGGTGGTCAGGCTTGGTCCAGGTCAGCAACGCGTCAACCAGCCGGTCCTGGGCGGTGGCCGGGCAGCCGATCGCGTCAAGGTAGTTGCCGAGGGTTTCCTCGTCGGCCACCGGCAACGACAGCTTGCCCGTTTCGTCCTCGACCGCTGCATCGATCGTATGGCCCGCCGCCGGCTCGTAGGTCATCAACCCGAGCGGATGATTCCAGCCCTCCGAGGGATCGTGCAAACCCGAGCGGGCAGCCGATTCGTCGGCGAGCACGGCGAGGACGGCCTCCAGGCCCGACAACGCCTCCTCCCGCAGGCTCCCGCGCTGGACCGCCTTGCTTTCCGCCGCAAGTTCCACCGCCGCGCGGTCCATGAGGCGGGTGATCAGAAAAGCGGCCAGCAGGATGATGCCGAGCACGAACACGACCACCGAACCGCCTGCGGTGTTGCGCGCCGGCGTCGAAGGCATTTTTTGCGGTGGGCGGAAATTCATCAAAAGGCAGGCGGGCCACCACCGCTGTCGGGCAGCGTCAATTCGCGGCTGGTTTCGAAACCGCCGTATTTGAAGGAGAGGATCAAACGATCGGGCAACAGCCATTCGTTGGTGCTGTTCTTGCGCAGGCTCGGCTCGGTGCGCCACGAGCGGCCGTTCGCATCATAGTAGCCGTAGGTCAGCTTGTTCACGAAGGGCGAAACCACCGTGGACCGCGGCGGCGTTTTTGCGGCGTCCTTCTCGAGGGCGGACTGCCAGTAGAGCACGAGGCCGCGACTGTCCTCCTGCGCGAGATGGCATTGGACCTCCGGCAGGGGATTCTCGGGCCAGTCGAGCAGGCGGTCGCCTTCCAGGAGCTCGAAGCCCAGCAAGTCGGCCTTGGATCCGGCGGCGGTTTGGACCTCGCCGATGGCAAATGCGTCGGCGGACGCTGCGCCGCCGCGGGGCCAGGCCGCGTGCCGCAACAGGGCTTCGACGTGCCGGGTCACCGCATTGACGTGCTGTTCGAAAAGCCGCTTGTCGCTGCCGCGCCCCCAGATCTCACCCATCGAAAAAACGAACGTCAGCAACGCGGTGACCAGCATCGTCAGCAGCGCCAGCGCGAGCAGCAGCTCGAGCAGCGTGAAGCCACCTCTCGTCCGCCGCGGCCAGGGACTGCGCTGCCTCATGCGCCCTTCTCCTGTTCTACGCGCTTCTTCGTCTGTTCGCGCAACCGGTCGCGTTCGGCCGGATCGGACCAGCTGGGGCGCAGGAGGTGAACGGTTTCGCTGCGCTTCCAGGATTCCTGGCTGACGGAACCGACGGCCTCGGCTTCGAGCGTAACCCGGAAAAGATCCGCCACTCCCGCCGACTCGATTTTGACCGTCCACTCGACCTGCTGGCCGCCGTCGAGGGTGAGGCGACCGCCCTGCTCGATCGTTTCGCGGTCCGGTTCGGCCAGGACCGTCGCGCGCACCCACTTCCAATCCTCGTCGGCCTGGTGCCGGCCAGCCATCGCGCGATAACTGCTGATGATGTTCAGGTACGCCACGGAGAGCACCACGGCAGCCAGCGCAAAAATCGCCAGACTCACCAGCACTTCGATGAGGGTGAAGCCACGCGGGCGCTGGGAGGCGGCAGGGTTCATGGGCTCAGGGCGATGCCTGCAAGACAGGCGCGCAGGTCCAAGGGTCCAAGTCCAGACGAGTAATTTTTCCACCGGCATCCGTCAGCTGCGCGCGGAAGCGATCCACGCAGCCGTCGGCATGGAAACGCACGGCGGCCAGCGCCCCGGTGGCGGCGAGTTGTCCCCCCAGGAGGATCAGGTCGTTCTTGTCCACCGGCAGGAATTCCAGGTTTTTGCCCGGCCAGTCGAGTTCGTGGCTGGAATTGGCGGAGCTCCAAACGATGTGAAGCTTCTTTTCGTCAAACCGCATCAGCACCGTGGTGTCCTCCTGCACCGCTTGCAGGCGCGCCGCCTGGACCGCCTGCCAGAATACGTCTGCCGCCGTGCGTTCGTGGGCCCGGAACAAGTCGCTGCTGCCACTGATGAAAAGTCCGCCCACCAACGCGAGCACCGCGATGGCCAGGATCACCTCCAGCAACGTGAATGCCGCCTCACGGGGTCGGGAACAGCCGCGACCCGTCGGGGAAAGCCCGGCTTCCGCGATCGCTGTCACCAGTTGCCGATGTCGTCGTCGGTCCCCTCGGCTTTGTCGACGCCCTTGGAAAACAGGTCGTAGCCAGACTTGTTATGCGTGCCGGGGTAACGATATTGGTAGGGCTCGCCCCATGGGTCGTTCGGGAGCTTGCCGCCGGGTGTATCGAGATAAGGCCCGTGCCAGCTTCCGGTGGAGGTGGAGGAAGAAGTGGCCGCGGGCGGCGTCATGAGGACGGTGAGTCCCTCGCCGGTGGACGGGTAGCTGCCCATATCCATGCGGTAGCGCTCGAGCGGCGTCTTGGCGGAATCGCGAACAAAAATTTTTGCAATCGTCTGCTGGCTGCTGCCGAAAACGCCTTCGACCTTGGTGATCATCAGCGTGGCGAGCAGCGCCAGGATGCCGACCATGACGATGATTTCCAACAGGGTGAACGCGCGATTGTTCTTTTTCATGAGGGTCATGGGCGGGTGGGAACGGGTCCGCCCGGCCGCGCTTGGGTGTTCGTGGCCGGGGCTTGGGGTTGCGGAAGAGGCAGCGGGGCCGGCGGCGTGCGCAAGGCACGCCGGCGGCGGATTTCCTCCGCGACCTGCGCCATGCGGGTGGCTTCGTCCCCGGACACGGGATTCGCGACGACTCCGGGCGGAGCGCCGTTGATCGTATTGGGCGCGGTGGGCTGCTGGGGGATCGGCGGCGGCGCCTGCACGATCACCTGCGCCAGCTTGAGCGTGAGATTCAACGTCTGGCCGCGATACTTTACCTGGATTGAACCCTTGTCGCTGTCGTAGCTCTCCACCACGAAGGGCTGGCCGCTCTCCTTCAACCCCACCCAGGAGCCCGTCCGCGACCCTGGTTCGTGCAGGCTGAAATAATATTCGCCCTTGTCTTGAAAGACCCCCCGAAACTCAAGCGGGCCGCCATTGCCCGCCTGGCCGCCGGGAACTGGCGCCGCCTGGCCGAAAGGCGCACTCTTGATCAAACTATCGAACTGCCCGCCGGCAGGCTCGGCCGCCTGGGCGGGCAGCAGAACCGCTCCTAGAAAAGCAACAAAGCAAGCGCCGCGGCGAATCATGCGGTTAAAGAAGCGCGTACCTTTTTGGAAGCAACTCCGAATGCTGGTGCTCATGTTTCAATCCAATGCCGTTGAGACGCCTCAAAAAAAACCCGGTTACTCATTGAGCGACCGGGGTTTTTGTAAAATGGAGCGGGAGAAGAGACTCGAACTCTCGACGTCCACCTTGGCAAGGTGGTGCTCTACCAACTGAGCTACTCCCGCGAGGGAAAGCGGAGTATTCAAGCCGGCTTTTGCCCGTCAACCAGAATTATCACGGCGCGCCCGCAAACCCGCGCTGACTATTTCCAGCTTTCCCCGTGTGAGTTGCACTGTTCATGTTAGCACCTCCATGTCCGTCCGCACGTCCTCTCCCATTCTTAACCAGCCGGTCTTCACGAGTGATACCCCGGCGGCCGGACGGCTGGCCGCTTGCCGGGCCTATCTGGAGACCGAGGGGCTGAGGATCCGCGAGCGGCACCAAGCGGGGGAACCCGGCCGCAAAATCTGCGAAGCCCTGGCCGTCCGGATGGACGGATTGCTCGTTTCGCTCTTTTCAGCCGCGCTCGCCGGCTGGCGCCAGCAACAGGGGGAACCTCCGGTGCCGGTCTGCCTGATCGCCCTGGGCGGCTATGGCCGCTCCGAACTCAGCCCGCTGAGCGACGTGGATGTGATGTTCCTCTTTCCCGAAGTCCGGAAAAGTCCGGAGTTGTCGCGGTTCCAGGAACATCTCTCCAACGGCACGCTTTATCCGCTGTGGGACCTGAAACTGAAAATCGGCCATTCCACCCGCACGCTCAACGAGGTCTTCGCGGAGGCCCATCGCGATATCAAAACCAAGACCGCCCTGCTCGAATCACGCCTCATCGCCGGCACCGAAACCCTCTACGACAATTTCGCCGACGCTTACCGCAAACACTATCTCCAGACCGACCCGAAGGCCTACATCGCCGCCCGCCTCACCGATCAGGGCAACCGCCGCAGCCAGCACGGTGATACCGTTTTTCTCCAGGAACCCGACATCAAGAACGGCGTGGGCGGCCTGCGCGACTACCAGAATGCCCTCTGGATGTCCCGGGTGCGACTCGGCATCACGCGCCTGGAGGAACTCGCCGAACAACACTACCTGCAGGTGCCCGAGCTCCGGGATTTCCAGGATGCCTACGATTTCCTCCTGCGCGTTCGGAACGAACTCCACTACATGAGCAAGCATCCGACCGATGTGCTCAATCTGGAGATCCAACCCCGCGTGGCCGCCAACCTGGGCTACGAGCAACCCGCCCTGCTGGAACGCGTCGAGGCCTTCATGCAGGACTACTACCGGCATGCGCAGGCGATCTACCGCATCTCCAAAACGATCGAACAGCGCCTCGCTCTCACGATCGCGTCCGGCCCCGGCCTGGTCGGTTCCTTGAAGAACCTGATGCTCGCCCGTCGTTCCGAAAAAACGAAGCGCATCGACGGCCTTTTGATCCGCGGGCGCGAACTGGCGTATGAGAACAAGGACATCTTCCAGGAGGATCCCATCCGCCTCATCCGCGTCTTCCGGCACTGCCAGCAACTCGGGTGCACCCCCGACCTCGACCTCGCTTCGTTGATCCGCGGTTCGGGCCACCTCATCACCCGCCAGGTCATCGAATCCGCCGATGCCAACCTGAGTTTTCGCACCATCCTGGAGGAGGCCGGCCAGGTCTATCCCTCGCTTTCGCTCATGCACGAACTCGGCGTTCTGGGCCGGTTCATTCCCGAATTCGCGCCGTTAACCTGCCTCGTCCAACACGAGTATTATCATCGCTACACCGCCGACATCCATACGCTCAGCACGATCCGTGAACTTGACACCATTTTCACCTCGGCCGAGCCCCGGGCCCAGCAATACCGCGAGGTCCTCCACCAGACGACGCGGCCCACCCTCCTCTACCTCATCCTGCTCCTGCATGATATCGGCAAGAGCGAGGGCATCCAGGGCCATGCCGAGACCGGCGTGACCGTGGCGGCACCCGTGCTCGATCGCCTTGCCGTCGCGGCCGATACCCGCGCAACGGTCAATTTTATCATCAAAAATCATCTCATCATGGCACGCTTCTGGCAGAAACATGACCTCGATGATCCCCAGAGCTCAACCGCCTTTGCCGAGATGGTCGGCGACCCGGACCTGCTCCGCTACCTCTACGTCCATACGTTTTGCGATGCGAATGGCACGTCGGCCAGTCTCTGGAACAGCTACAAGGATTCGCTGCATCGCCGGCTGTTCGACACCACGATGGAACGACTGGCCCTCGGCAATCAGGTGGAAGCGCGCCTTTCGGAACGCAAGGAAATGACCCGCCAGACCATCATCGCCCAGACCATCCCCGGCATCAGCCCGGATGAGATCAACGCGCATTTCAGCCTGCTGCCCGAGCGCTATTTCATCCAGACCGACGCCCCGGAGATCACGCTGCACATCCAGATGGTCAACCGGCTGCTCCACTCCATCTCGACCGCGGACTCGCTCAGTCCCCTCCGCCCGGTCATCGAGTGGAAGGACGATCTCAACCGAAGCTACACCACGGTCCACGTCGTGACGTGGGATCGCGCCGGCCTTTTCTACAAGCTCGCCGGCGCGTTCAGCGTCGCGGGCCTGAGCATTCTGTCCGCCCGCATCACCACGCGCTCGGATCACATCGCCATCGACACCTTTCATGTGGTCGAGCCCGGCCGGGGCCTGGTCCAGAACCAGCAGGCCATGGAAACTTTTGCCCGCACCGTGGACGACGCCCTCGTCAGCGAAAAGGACCTGCTGCCCGAGATCAGCGCCCAGGCGGCCAAGCTGGCCAAGGCCAACCGCTACAAGGCGACCTCCGAGCTGCCCGCCACCTTCCCGCCCACGGTGGAGGTCTACCACGAGCTTTCCCTCAAGCGCATCATCGTCGAAATCCAGGCCCACGACCGCATCGGGCTGCTCTATCAGCTGGTCAAGACGATTTCGGACCATGGCTTCGACATCACCTTCGCCCGCATCAACACCGAGCGCAGCATCGCCCTCGACACCTTCTACATCGAGCCGGAGAAGCCCGATGCCACGGTCGGCGAGCCCGAGCTGCACATGTTGCGCGACGCCCTCCGGGCCGTGATCACGCCCGCGCCAGCGCAGGCCGCCGGTTAATTTGCTCTCCCCAAGCCGCCCCATTCCTGCTCATTTCTAAGCGAATGAGCCCGGAAGACCCCAAGGATCTGGCAACCCTGTATGCGCTGGCGTCCCTCGCCACCAGCGCCACCGATCCCACCGCGGCGCAAAGCAGCATCCTCGCGGCGATCATGGAAGCGTTCCCGGCCGACAGCGGGTCGCTCTCCCTGCTCACCCCGGAAAGCGGAAGCCTGGAAATCTGCGCCCAACAGGGCCTGCCGCCCGAGACCGGTGATTTCGCCCTGCGGCCCGGCCAGGGGATCACGGGCTGGGTCACGCTCCATGGCCGCCCCCTGCTCGTGGCCGACGTGAGCCACGAGCCCCGCTACATCGCCGCGCGGCGGGGCGTCTGCAGCGAGATGGCCGCGCCCATCATCGTCGAAGGCCAGATCATCGGCTGCGTCAACCTCGACGCCGATCGCGCCGCCGCGTTCAATTCCACCGACCTCGACCGCCTCGCCCGGTACGCCACCGAGGCCGGCGTCGTCCTCCATCGCCTCTGGCAGTACGAACGCCTGCGGGCCAATTCCACGCAGCTCACGACGCTCGTCGAGCTCGGCCATGCCCTCGTGACGCAGCTCGCCCCCGAGGAGTTGCTCAGCACGATCACCGACAGCGGCCGCGCCTTGTTCAACGCCCGGCTTTGCCTCCTGCATGATTTCGACGCCATCAACCGCGAGCTGCGCCTTCATGCCTTCTCCGCGGCCGGCGACCTGAGCACCGCCGGCCTCAGCCTGCAGCAACGCACGATCTCGGCCGATGACGCCCTCCTCGCCGCGACCCTGCGCATCGGCCGTACCACCGAGTTCCAGGGGCTCGACGGCCCGCGCTACCGCGAGGCGGCCGATCTGCCCCGCGATCCCAGCCTGTGCAGCGCGCTCGCCACGCCGCTCACCCTGGAGGGCAGCCCCGCCGGCATTCTCTCCGTCTTCCACGACAAGCCCCACCGGTTCAGTGACGACGAGAAACGCCTTTTCACCGCGCTTGCCAGCTTCGCCGCGGTCGCCCTGCAGAACGCCCGGCTCTATTCGCGGGTGTTCCAGTCCGAGGAGGTGCTGCGCAAGAACGAGACCCTCACCACGCTCGGCCTGCTGGCCGCCGAGATCGCCCACGAGATCCGGAATCCACTCACGGTGATCAAGCTGCTCCATGGCCCCCTCGGCGCGGATTTCCCTCCCGACGACCCGCGCCGCCGGGACCTGCAGATCATCACCGAAAAAATCGAGCAACTCGAGGACCTCGTCACCCGCGTGCTGTCGTTCGGTCGCGCCCCGGCGGCGATCCACTCCCGCTGGTCGCTCGATGAGATCCTCGGCGACACCAATCACCTGCTCCGCGCCAAGCTCACCCAGGCCGGCGTGCAGCTCCGCTACACCCCGCTGCCCCACCCGGTCGCCATCGATGCGCACAAGGGGCAGCTCCAGCAGGTCTTCCTCAATCTCGTCCTCAATGCCATCCATGCCATGCCCCAAGGCGGCGAACTCCGCATCACCTGCTCGCTCGACGGGCCGGGGGTCCAGGTGGACGTCACCGACACCGGCACCGGCATCCCGCCGGAAATCCAGCCGCGCATCTTCGAATCCTTCCTCTCCACCCGCGCGGGCGGCACCGGGCTCGGGCTCACCATTGCCCAGCGCATCGTCAAGGATCACCGCGGCCAGCTGAAGCTGGTGGCCACCGGCCCGGGCGGCACGACCATGCGCGTCACGCTGCCGGTACTGCCGGGCTGAGAAATGCGCCCGGTAAACCCATCCCATGCATCGCTACAGTCCAATCTTCGTGGTGATCATGCTGGTCTCCGGCTGCACCCGGCGCATCGAGTATGCGGTGGAGAACGACACCTCCCACAGATTGACGGACGTCGTGGTGACCAGTGATTCGGGACACCGCTTCTCACACGGTGTTCTTATCCCGAAAAGTCCCTCCAGTTTCAGCGGAGGCGGCGAAAAAATAGCGGGGCAGAATAGATTCATCGTCTCATGGAGGGATGAAACTGGCGCTGAGCACAAAGCCGGGATCGAGTTAAGCGCCGCCGAACTGACAAATTCCAAGGTACGATTGCTCAGGATTACCGACGAGATGGCCTTGGAGAAAGGCTGGCTGCTGGAAAATTGAATCGTCCAGCGTCCCGCCGCGAATTCACTCCGCCGGCTGGAGCTTCAGGTCCACCATCAGGTCCGCGCCCACCTTCTCGAGATCCCCGCGCACCTGGTCCAGTTTCACGCCCGCCGGCACGAGCACCCGCGCCCGGGCTTGGAAGAGATCGCCTCCGCCCATGGGGGCGCTGACGCATTCGGAGGAAAGTTCCTCAACGTTCACGCCGTGCGCAGCCAGCACGCCCGTCACGGTGCGCAGGATTCCGGGCCGGTCATTGCCGACCAGCTCCAAGGTCGCGGCCTGGCCGGCGGCGGCGGCCTGACCCGTCCCGCTTTCCACCACCACACGAAGTCCATCCGCTTCCAGCCCGTGCAGTGCCCGCCTGAGCTCCGCCAGTCGTTCGCCGGGCACCTCCACCCGGGCGATGCCGGCGAATCGTCCGCCGAGCCGGCTCATCCGGCTCTCCAGCCAGTTGCCGCCGTGGTCCGCCACGCAGGCCGTCACCATTTCCACGAGTCCGGGCCGGTCGGCGCCGATGATGGTCATTACGAGGCTTTCGATCATGGGGTGAACCTAGGCGCCGGCACCCCACGCTAGCAACCCGGTTCTAATTGTCGTATGGAATCGTTTCCCCGGCAGAGCCCGGCTCCCGCGGGCCCGCGGCGCAACGGAAGGTGGAACCCTCCGTCATGGGCTGTCGCTCACCGGCGGATTGCAAACGGGGCCTGCGTGACATCCTGGCCGAGCACCGCCGAGGGCCCGTCGGAAACCGCGGTGCTCGCGAGCACACTGAGCGTGTTATACGCCAGCTGGATGTGCTTGTGCGTTTCCAGCTCGGAAATCAGCCGGCGGTTGATCCGGTTGCGGGTGGCGGATGAACTCCGGTAGTGGCTCACGTAGATCAGGCTGAACGTGACGCCGTTGTCGGTGATGCGCGTGTAGATCTTCGGCGAATAGTCCGCATCCTCGACCCCGTAACGCCGCTCCATCTCGGCCGCAGCCGCCCGCGCCTCGGCGAAGTCCCGCCGGGTCTCCTCCTCCAGCACCTTGCTGAAAAGCGCCTGCGCGCCGGCGGTCGGCGTCGCGAACGTGACCGTCACGTCGATCTTGCCCCAGATGTAAGGGTGGCCGTGCGAAAAATTGAAAACCTTGGATTTGAAAACAAAATTGTTCGGAATGAACAGCACGCGGCCCGTCGGTTGGTCGACGCCCAGCCAGTTGTTCACCTCGACCAGCGTCGTGCGGAGCAGCTGGATATCGAGGACGTCCCCCCGCACCCCCTCGATCTCCAGCCGGTCGCCGACGGTGAATTTCCGGCCGAGCATGATGGCGAACCAGCCGAAAAAGGCGGCAAACACATCCTGAACCGAAATGACGATCGCGGCGCTGACCAGCCCGAGCGTGGTGGCCACTAGCGTCAAATCCTCCACGAGGTAGAACGAAAACACCAGGAGCACGAGCAGCGCGACGGAATACCGGCCCAACCGGCGCGCCAGGAACAGCGACTCCTTCTGGTAGCGGCGCGGCAGCACCAGCCGGCTGACGAAAACATGCAGGCCGATCAGCAGCGCCGAGATCGTGCCGGGCCACCAGAGCTGGGTCAGATACTCGTCCCGCATCTCGCGGTATTGGTCGACGATGTAGAGCCGCTGCTGGACGGCGAGATCCTGGCCCGCCACCGCGAGTTCCCGCGTCCGGCGCAGGGCCTCGACCTGGTCGAGCAGGAACGGCACCCGTTCGCCGAGTTGCTGTTTTTGCGCCCGCTCCGTGGCAAGGAACTGCGCGGCGCGGGCGTTGTCCCGCAGGAAATCCGTCTGCCGCTCCAGGAGCTGCAGCTCTTCGTCCGATTTGGCCAGCTTCAGTCGGGCCAGCTCCAAGGCCGCCTCGGCATTGCGCTGGTTTTCGGTGAGGTTCTTCACCCGTGCCGCAAATTCGTCGGACTGCCCCAGCACGCCCATCATCTGGCGGCGGCGCTCGAACAGGACCCGGACCGACGGGCGCACGGGGGCGGAGCCGTTGCGGATGAGTTCCCGCAGGCCCTGCGCCTGGTGAACGAGATCCATGGCGGTCTCGACCTCGTCTTGCTGCAGGCTGAGCGCGCGCAACTGTTCGTTCCGGGTGTAGGCGCGTTCCTCGATCTCAGCGCGGCGGGCGGCCGCCGCCGGATCCAGTTTCAGCTCGGCGGCCTGGCGGAGCAGCTCGTCGCGCTCGTTCGTCACCGCGGTCTTGGCGGCAATGAGTTCCCGCTGGCGGGCTTCGAGCGCCGCGGTGTCGGTGGCAATGCCGTGCAGCCGGTCGCGGATTTTTCCCAGCGGCGTGGTATGGACCACCGCCTCGATCCCGCGCTCGCGGGCTTCGAGCGCCTGCCGTGTTTCGAGGATCGCCAGTTCCTGCTGCATGACCGCCCGGCGCTGCTGCAATCGCTCCCGGTCCGCGGTGTCGGCCGAGGCCATCGCCTCGATCGTGCGGATTTCCTCCTTCAACTGACCGATGCGCTCATCGTCGCGCGCGGCGCGGGTGATCGCCGCCGCCGCGAGCAGGCCCAGGGAAAAAAGGATGCGCTTGATCATGCGGCGGCGGCCACGGGACCGGGCAGGCGGCGCCGCCGGTGTGGCGGGGAGCTCACTCCTCCAACTCCACGTTCCAGTACGCTACATCGAGGAAATCCTTCCACTTCTCGTGCTGGTGATTGCCGAGCACGAGCGAGATGACCGGGCGCCACTTCGGCTTCACGGGCTTGCGCACCAGCCGCATGTGGGCCTCGTGCGGCAGACGGTTTGCCTTGCGCGAATTGCACTTGATGCACGAGCACACGATGTTCTCCCAGGTGGTCTTGCCGCCGTAATGGCGCGGGATGACGTGGTCGAGGTTCAGTTGTTCGCGATCGAAAGTCTGGCCGCAATACTGGCAGCGGTCGGCGTCGCGTTCGAAAACGTTGTTGCGGGTGAGCTTCAGCTCCTTGCAGGGCAGCTTGTCGAACACCGTCAGCAAGATCACCCGGGGCAACCGGATGCGGCGGTTCACCGTCCGCACGGTCTCCAACGCGTCGACCGGCGGATTATAGTCCGAGAAATCGATCCAATCCATCAGCGAGTAAGTGCGGAACGCATCCTCGGTCTGGTGGACCACCTGCGCGTGTTCGCGCGCCAGGAGGGCGAAGGCCCGGCGGGCCGCAACGATGTTCACCGCCTGCCAGAGGCGGTTAAGCACGAGCACCGGTTGGTCGAGCGCGGCTTCCATGGGCAACGGGCCTTGGAAATAGCGACTGCCCCGCCCCCCTGTCAAGTCGCGCGCCGCGATCTCCTACGCCGTGACCGTCATCGGGTTAGCATCGCGATTTCCCGCGCGAACGCCGGGTACTGCGTCGCCAGTGCCGCGCGCTCTCCCAGCACGAAATCGCTCCAAAGGAATTCGGGCGCGACCACGTTGGAAACGAGGGCCCATCGTCCGCCGGGCTGCAGCCGCGTGCCTTGCCAGATGTGGGCGGAGACGACGTCCAACGGGGTCTCGTTGGCCGAGGGGCTCCGGCCCAGGCGAACCATCCGTCCCGAACCATCCGGGCCCAGTCGAAGCGATTCCAACGGGTCGCCGGCGAGGAACGACCAGATTTCGTCGGCCCCGAGCCGGTGCATCGCCGAAAATCCATCGGGGGTGATCAACATGTAGATCGCCGACCACGCCCGCCGCTCCCCGCCGGGCCAGCGCAGCCCGGACTCGGCCGTCCGCCGGAAATAGCCGCCCTCCTCCGGCAACGGCGCCAGCTGCAGCAAGCGGGCGACGTCCGCCGCGGTGTGGGTTTCGGGACTGAGTGCTCCGTTCTCCATGTCTTCGCCCGGCAAGCCTAACGGATGCCAATCGCTTCGTCGGTTAACATGCCCCGCACGGACAACCAATCCGAAGCCAATATCTCTCTGCGCGAAAGCCGCGCAGGTTTGGAGACGCTCCGTCGCTTCTCCCATCCGCGAGCCACCCGCTGGCGGGCAAGTCCTGTCCTCTCAGGGTGCCGCGGACGGGGCCACGACCGGCTTCAACGATTGGTTTTTCACGCGGATGCCGGCCAGCCGGGCCAGCACGGTCTCCACGTGCTCGGTCGCCACGTCCGCCAGGGTATGGTCCTCATGGATGTCGATCGCTCCGACAATGCTCGCGGGCAGGCGCGTGACGCCGGCAATCTTGCCCACCAAGTCGGCTGGGGTGACGAAATGCTGGCGGCCGACGTTGAAGCTCACCGCCGTGAAACCCGGCTCGCGGCCGGTGCGGGGCTTGCGTTGGTGGCTGCGCTTCTGCGCGGCGAATTTGTCGCCGGAATTTTCGTGGATGGAGCGCGCCGACCCGGGCGCGCTGCCTTGGGGCGGTTTCGCGGGAAACGCGCCGGGGTCGGCGCGTTCCACCCTGGACACCGGCGGTTCGTTCGCCGCGATGCGCTCGGCCTTGGGTTTCGTCGGCGCGGGTTTGGCGGGCTCGGCGCCGGCGCCCTGCATCAAGTGGATCAGGGCCGAGGCAATGTCGGTGCTCGTATAGCCCAGCTCGAGCAGCCGGTCCACCATCTGGTCGTGCGACTTGAACTTCTTTTCCTCGAGCGTGGCCCGGAGTTTTTCGAAAAAGATGTTACCCTTGGCCTCCTCGACCTCGTCCATCGAGGGCAAGCGCTCCCGACGAATCTTCAGCCGGCCGTAGTGCACCATGTTCTGCATCTTGTAGAGCTCGCGCCCCGCCACGAACGTGAAGGCCATGCCCTTTTTGCCCGCGCGGCCCGTGCGCCCGATGCGGTGCGTGTAGTCCTCGGCGTCGTTCGGCAGGTCGAAATTGAACACAACCTCGAGATCGTCCACGTCGAGCCCGCGGGCCGCGACGTCGGTCGCGATCAGGAACTCGAAGCCCCGGCGCCGAAACTTGTCCATCACCCGCGTGCGCTGCGCCTGCGTGATGTCGCCGTGCAGCCGGTCCGTCGAATAGCCCCGCGCGTGCAGGTGATCGTCGAGCTCATCCACCATGATCTTGGTGCTGCAAAAAATGATGCCAAACCGGAAGTCGTGCAGATCAATGAGCCGCGTGAGCAGCTCGATCTTCGAGCGGCGGTCGACCTCGAAGTAGACCTGCTCCACCTGTGGCGCGTTCTGGGCCTGCGCCTCGATCCGGATCCACTCCGGATTGCGGGTGTAGCGCTTGATCAGTTCCTGGATCGCCGTCGGCATCGTCGCCGAGAAGAACAGGCACTGCCGCTCGGCGGGCACCGCCTTGAGCACGTGCTCGATGTCGTCGCGGAAGCCCATGTCGAGCATCCGGTCGACCTCGTCGAGCACCACGACCTTGAGCCGGTCCAGCCGCAGCGTGCCGCGCTCCATATGGTCCATCACGCGGCCCGGCGTGCCGATGACGACCTGCGCGCCGGCCGCCAGCGCGCGGAACTGCCGGTCGTAACTCTGGCCACCGTAGACCGGCACTTCCAGCAGGCCTTTCTTGAACGCCCCCAGCTTGCCAAATTCCTCGGCGACCTGCACCGCCAGCTCGCGGGTCGGACACAGCACCAGCACCTGCACCTGCTTCAGCGTCACGTCGACCTTTTCGATCGCGGGCAGCGCGAAGGCCGCGGTCTTGCCCGAGCCCGTGGCCGACTGGCCGACGACATCGCGTCCGGCCAGGCCAAACGGGATGACGGCGGTCTGGATCGGCGAGGCTTCCTCGAAGCCCATGCGGTCCACCGCCTTCAAGAGTTCGGGCGAGAGACCCAGTTCGCTGAACGGACGTTTTTCCATGCCTGCACTGTGCGGGGCCCGCGGGGAAAAAGAGAGCCTATTCTGGGCGGGCCACGATTTGCCTTGTCAGCGAGCAGTGGCCTCAGCCGGGCGCGCCGATTCTTCCGGAGCGGATTGCCTGCCCGCTTGGGCACCGAAATATTTCAGCGCAAAGTGACTCTGGCAGGGCTCCTGGTAAACCACGAGCGCACCGGCGGGCACCGCGGCGAGAATCGCCTCGCGTGGGGGCTCGAGCCGGGCGAGCCACAGGTAGTGCAACGCTTCGTCAAACGGGTAGATCCGCCGTTCGGTGATGACGGTGGTGAGCGGATTCCACGGCAGGTAGATTTTCCCTTGGTGCTGCCGCGCGAGCTTCACCAGTTCCTCCTGACCGCGATAAGGCGTCCAGACCAGTTCCTCGCGGCGGAGCGGCCAGAGCGCCGCGATCACCGCCGCCAGCGCGACGCCCCCCAGGACCGGCCAGACGCGCAACCCGGCCGGGGCTTGCCGGCGGGCCAATGCCGCGCTCGCCATCACCAGCCCGCCGAGCAGGAAATAGTTCGCGGCGTGAAACGAATTCAGTCCGGCGTCGACCACCATCGACGCCATCAATCCCATCGGCGCCTGCCACAGGGCCACGCAAAAGAACAGTCGCGCCAGCGCGCCGGCTTCCGGGCTCACGCCTTCCCGCCAGCGAAAGCCAAGCGCCCACGATCCCGCCAGCGCGGCCGCGAGCCACAGCCAACCCGCGCCGGCAATCGTGCCGATGTTGCGGTACAAAACATCCCAGCCGCCCTGCCAGGGCATGCGCGAAAAAAGCAGCCACGCGTTGAACAACATGCCTTCGCCCCCGAAGGTCGCGAAAAACACCGCGGCCAGCCCGCCGCAGCCCACCGCCAGCCAGAAAATCCACCGGCCGAGCAGCCGCTGGTGTCCCTCGAGCCACAGCCAGAGCAGCGTGGCCGGAAGCAAAATCACCGACACCTGTTTCGCGGCGACCGACAGCGCCACCGCCACCGCCGCCACGGGCAGGCCGGGCCGCCAGTTGCGGACCGCCGCGGCGTGCAGCGCTCCGCAGGCCACCACGGCCCAGGCGATGCTCACCGCGTCCACGTGCACGAATAGGAATGCGCTGCGGGTGATCGGATTCGCCAGCAGCAGGATCGCACCCAGGCCGGTAATGAAACGAGCCGTCGCAACCGCACCAGGCGCGGCCAGACGGGCGACGAGATGGATCGGCACGATGATCGTCACGATGTTCCAGACCGACGCGAGCAGCAGCCCGATCGTCGGGTTGTCGGTCAGTCCCATGGGCAGGTACCAGAGAGGGAACACGGGACCATAGACCCAGCCGAGATGCGCGCCGGAATCGCGCAGCGCATAGAGCGGCAAGCCCCTTGCCAGCGCAAACGAAGGCGCCAGGCGCGCGCCATTCCAAGGAATGCCTGGGGCGGTGCAGACCACGCCCCAAGCCACGCTGAAGAATGCCGCCACCATGAGGACACCGAGAAAATTTTGTCCCGGACGAACGGTGGCGGACGGAACGGTCGCAGCGACATCCATGAATTTACCTTAGGTCTCCCGCAGGGGAAAACAGAGCCCAAAAGCCTCAGCCGCGTAAAAAACATCCGTCATCCGGGCCCGTTGCCGCGAGTTACGAAATCTAGGGTGTTGCCATGCTTGTCGCAGGGCCCCGCGAAGCCTCACTCTCTCACCCGTTCTTTCACCGCCTAAGGCAACGCCGCTTCCTCGGCGTTTTCACGGGGGACCCAAATTCCGTCGCGCCCACAGCGCGGCGGATGGGGCGCATGGCCGCATCGCCGCGGCCAAGGTCACTTCCTAGGACCTAGCCCGTCAGCTAACCTCGTCGGCAATGGGAAGGGTGATCCCCTAGGGCGTCCGCCACCTGCGGCTGTCCCCACGGTCTCCCCAATTCAACCGCACCGGTCGCAATCGCGGGAATACCGCGACCGCCGCCGGCGCACGTCGGAGACAACGCACATGCCAGCCTCGACCCTCAGCCGGTCGTTGAAATCCCTCCTTGTCGGCCGCGCCCGGTCGCTGGCCGACGGCGACCTCTTTCACAAGGTTTCCCTCGTCGCCCTTTTTGCCTGGGTGGGCCTCGGGGCCGATGGCCTTTCGTCCTCCTGCTATGGCCCGGAGGAAACCTTCCTCATGCTGGGCGCGCATCCGCATCTGTCGGTGTTCGTCGCGCTTGCCTCGGTCATCACCATTGTCGCCATTTGCGCCAGCTACTCGCAGGTCATCTCGCTGTTTCCGTCGGGCGGCGGCGGCTACCTGGTTGCGAGCAAACTCCTTTCGCCCGCCGCCGGCGTGGTCTCCGGCTCCGCGCTGCTGATCGACTACGTGCTGACGATCACCATCTCCGTGGCCGGCAGCGCCGACGCCGTGTTCAATCTGCTGCCTCCGGCATGGCAGGCTTGGAAGCTGCCCTTCGCCCTCGCCGGTGTGGGCGGCCTCACGTTGGTCAATCTCCGCGGCGTCCGCGAGTCCGTCATGCTGTGGGTGCCGGTCTTCTTTGTCTTCGTCGTCACCCATGCCTTCGCGCTTCTCTATGCGCTGGCCACCCACGGGTCCCAGCTCAGCAGCGTCGCGGCCGCGACCGTGAGCGAGGTCCGCAACGTGAGCCATCAGCTCGGCTGGTTCGGCCTTTGCGCCGTTTTGCTCAAGGCCTACAGCATGGGCGCCGGCACCTACACGGGCATCGAGGCCGTGAGCAATGGCCTGCCCATCCTCCGCGAACCGCGCGTCCAGACCGGCCGCCGCACCATGGTCTACATGGGCACATCCCTCGCCGTCACGGTGGCCGGCCTCCTGCTCGCCTACCTGCTCTATGCCGTCACGCCGGTGGAAGGCAAAACGCTCAACGCCGTCCTCTTCGAAAAAATGGCGGCCGGCTGGGGCACGGCCGGCGGGGCGTTCGTCTTCATCACGCTCGCCGCCGAGGCCGCGCTCCTCCTCATCGCCGCACAGACCGGGTTCCTCGACGGCCCACGCGTGCTGGCCAACATGGCGGTCGACCGCTGGTTTCCTACCCGCTTCGCCAACCTGAGCGACCGCTTCGTCACGCAAAACGGCATCCTGCTCATGGGCGGCGCGGGCCTGCTCATGATGGTCGTGACGCGCGGCTCCGTGGCGCTGCTGGTCGTGTTGTACGCAATCAACGTGTTCATCACCTTTTCGCTCTCGCAGCTCGGCATGGTCCGCCATTGGTGGCGCGAGCGGCACGTCACCCCCGCCTGGCGCCGCAAGCTGGCGGTTAACGGCTTCGGCCTCGGCCTGACCTCCTTCATCCTCGTGTCGCTTACCGTCGTGAAATTCCACGAGGGCGGCTGGGCCACGCTTCTTGTCACCGGCCTGCTGGTCGCCGCCGCCTTCAGCATCCGGCGCCACTACGATGGCGTGCGGCGACAGCTCCGGCGCCTGGATGAATTGATGGTGGGCGCTGACGCCAAGGTGGAACGCGCTGAGGTCAGCGCGCTTTCCCCGGCACCCGGACAACGCGCTGAGGTCAGCGCGTTCCACCTCGATCCGAAAGCGCGCACCGCCGTCCTGCTCGTCAACGGCTACAACGGCCTTGGCCTCCACACAGCCCTGCACGTGCCACGCATGTTCGGCGATTCCTTCCGCAACTTCGTCTTCGTCCACGTCGGCGCGGTGGATGCCGGCACCTTCAAAGGCGCGGCGGAGATCGAGGCGCTGCGGGCGCACACGGCCGCGGAAGCGGAGCGCTACGCCGCCTGGGCCCGCCGTCACGGTTATCGCACGGCGACGTTCACCGCCATCGGCCATGATGTGACGGGCGAACTCATGTCGCTCGCCCGTCAGGCGGCGGCGCAATTCCCCAATCAGGTGTTCTTCGCCGGCCAGCTGCTGTTTGTCCGGGAGACCCGGCTGACCCGCTGGCTGCACAACCACACGGCTTTCTCGCTCCAGCAGCGCTTCTTCCGCGCCAATCTGCCGTTCGTTGTCCTGCCGATCCGCGTCGGCGATGATTTGCCTCGCGTTGCGACGGAATAAGCGGGGTAATGGCCGGCTATGCCATTCGCCAACCTCGGGCTGCCGCCCGCCCTCGTCAACGGTGTCAAAGCCATGGGCTACACCGACCCGACGCCCATCCAGCTGCGCGCCATTCCCGTTGTCCTCGGCGGCGGCGACCTGATCGGCTCGGCCCAGACCGGCACCGGCAAGACCGCGGCATTTGCCCTTCCCGTCCTGGCCCGCCTGGGCAAGCACGAGGCCCGCGGCCCGCGCGTGCTCGTGCTCGAGCCCACCCGCGAACTCGCCGCCCAGGTCGAGACCGCCTTCCGCGACTTCGGCCGCTTCACCGACATCCGCGCCACCGTCGTCCATGGCGGCGTCGGCTATGGCCGGCAGCGCAGCGAGATCCAGGCCGGCACCGACATCGTCATTGCCACGCCCGGCCGCCTCATGGACTTCCTCCAGGAAGGCACCCTGCGCCTCGACGGCCTCAAGATCCTGATCCTGGACGAAGTCGATCGCATGCTGGACATGGGTTTCGTCAAGGACGTGAAGAAGATCATCGGCCGCTGTCCGCGGGAGCGCCAGACGCTCTTCTTTTCCGCAACGGTGCCGCCGGAGATCGAGGAAGTCGCGCGCTTCGCGCTGCGCAATCCCGCGCGCGTCGAGATCGGCGTTTCACGCACGGTGAACAAATCCGTCACCCATGCGTTTTATCCGGTGCCGATGGGCCTCAAGTTCGACCTGCTCGTCGCCCTCCTCGAGCGGACGGATTTCCATAGCTGCCTGATCTTTTCCCGCACGAAGCATGGCGCCGACAAGATCGCGCGCAAGCTGAAGGCCGCCAATCATTCCGTCGCCGTCCTGCACGCGAACCGCTCGCAATCGCAGCGCGTCGAGGCGCTCGAGGGCTTCAAGTCGGGCAAATACGAGGTGATGGTCGCCACCGACATCGCCGCCCGCGGCATCGACGTCGCCGGCGTTTCGCACGTCATCAACTACGACATCCCCGCCAATCCCGAGGACTATGTGCACCGCATCGGCCGCACCGGCCGCGCCGCGGCGATCGGCGATGCCTTCACGCTCACCACGCCGGACCAGGCCGCCGACATCAAGGCCATCGAACGTTTCATCGGGCAGAAGGTGCCCCAGCTCCAGCTCGAGGGCTTCAATTACCATGCGCAGCCGCGCGCAGCCGTCGGATTCCAAGGGGCCGCGCCGGCCCATGGCCAGCGGCCCCACCATGGCCGCGGTGGCGGGCATGGCGGCAGCCATGCCCCGCGCCAACAGCAGCCGCACCCGCGATACCATGCCGAGCAGGGCCAACCGGTTCCGCGCCCGGCCACATCCAGTTCGCCAGCATTGCCAAGCCCAAGTCACGGCCCCGGTTCCGGTGCCGCGCCCCAGCCTTCTTTGCGCAAGTTCGGCAACCTGTCGCGGGGTCGGTGGCAGCGGCGCTGATTGGTCAATCTTCTGTCAAAGTTTATTCGGTAGGGGCTTTGGATTGGCGGCTGCCCGGGTTCGGGCATCCTGCCCCCATGGGCGCGCCCGACAACCTGCAGGTTGAAGACCATGAAGGTGGCCTGATTATCCGGCTGCGCGGTCGGGGTCTTTTCGATCGTAAGGAAGAAACGGTTCAGGCGATCACGGAAGCCATCAAGGAGCGCGGGGCCAAGGCCACGCTTATCGACCTGCAAGGCGTGCCGCCCCCATTCGTGTTCATGGACCGCTACCAGGTCGGCGAACTGGTGGCCCGCCACTTCAGCGGGCTGACCGTGGCGGCCCTGATCAGCGAAACCCAAGCGAGCCAGAAAAGAATTGGCACGCTGGTCGCCGCCAACCGTGGCGTGATGGTGGAATTGTTCACCGATCCCGTCGTCGCCGGCCAATGGTTGCAGCGGCACTCCAACCCTCCCGTGGAGCAATAGCGCCATTTCCCCCGGGAACCGGCCACCTGCCAAACGACCCCTTCGATTCGCGATCCGGCCGCTTTTGCATGATGGCTCTCACTCCCGTGAGCGACGCAGTCAGACTGAAGTTGGAATATCGGGACGACTGCCTGATCATTCATGTCCACGGGCGCGGTATTCTCGAGCGAACGGCGGCAGCCATGCAGGAGCTGGCCGCGGCCATCCGGACGAAACCGGCCCGGCTCACGCTGATTGACCTGCGCCAGGTACCTGGTCCCGTGTCCTTCCTCGAGCGCCATCAGGTCGGCGCGCTGGCCGGCCGCTACCTGCCCCGCGTGCCGCTCGCCGCGTTGCTGCGCGATGACCAGGCCGATCCGCGGCGCATCGGCCAGCTCGCCGCCCGCAATCGGGGCGTGGACGTCGAGGTCTTCACCGACCCGGCCGCCGCCGAAGCGTGGCTGAAAACGAAGTCCCGCCCCGGCCCCAAGTCCGCGGCGTCCTGAAGCCCCGGCGCGAAAACGGAGCTACGGTTTGTCGCTCACGCGCACCTGCGCCTTGCAATTACCCCGGCCTTCGGCCGCGTCGCCATAGCGCGGACGAGGCTCAAAAGCCGCCGCATTCACACCCGTGCCGCGGGCGGCCTCGCACAGGGCGATGCCGGCGATCTCCTTCGCCACCCGGTTCACCCCCTCCGCGTTCTTGAGAAAATAGCGGACGTTGCCGCGGGCGTACGCCGCCGCGTTGTTGTACCGCATGATGCAATCCTCGACCCCGCTATGCTGGCCGTGCTCGACGCCCACCCAATACTCCTTGCCGTTCAAGCGCCCGAACAATTCACCGTTCGCGGCGATGGGCTCGCCCGTCAAATCATTCACGAGGGTCACCGGCCGGGCGGACCCGCTGGCGTCGGTTTCAAGGATAACGGCGGGATTCGCGGGATCGACGGTCCATTTCACCCGCGCGATGTCGTCCTCGCCATGGTGTCTGATACCCACCGTGTGAAACAACTCGTGCGCCACGACCATTGCGAACAGATTGGTCCGGAGCGTGGACTTGCCGGTGGGATCCACCGTGAAACTCCCGTCGGGATGCAGCACGCCCATCACCGTGTTCCAGTCGCCGGGTTGAAAATCCGCACCGATCAGGATGTACTTGAAGCGCGCCGGCGACCAAGGCTCGTTGTCGTTCGGAACGCGCAGGATCGCCTCGGCCCCGCCGGTGTCCTCGGTCGTCGATCTCAGGACCATGCCGTGCTGGTCGACCACGTGAAAAGCGGGATCGTGGTTGCAATTCATCACCTTGTCGAACGGCAGCCCGTCAGCCGGCGCCGGACGGCCGAATTCCCCGGCTTGGAACTTGTGGTGTACGTTGATCGCCGCGACCGAGGAAAACAACGTGAGGCCATCCTCCGCCGCCGCGCCCACTTCGTTACGGACCATGTAGTCGCGCTGGCGCGGATCCGTGCGGATGTGTTTCCCGTTCTCGCAAAAGCCGCGGTACTCCTCGTAGACCGAGAATCCGTCGCCCAGGTGTGAGACGCCGATGTCCGAGTCGTAACCGTCCTTGTCCACCTTGTCGTCCACGAGCTGAACGGCGTTCGCCTCGCGCCACGGGTCGGCGATGACCGACCGGGAGCTGCGGCAGGGAATGAGGAGGCCGCTCCCCTCGTTGCCGAGCCGGCTCCGCGCTTCGATGCGCCGGCCCGCCACTTCCACCGTCGCGGCCAGCCGGCCGTGGGCGCCATAATCATAACTCATCACGGTCAGCTCGACCGGCGCGGGCGCCGCGATGGTCGTGCATTCGTCATCCGTCACTTTCTCGAATTGGGGCGCCGCCCGCTCTTCGGCAAAAAACCGCAGGTCGGGCTTCTGGTCGGGATTCTGTGCAGGGTAATTCATGCACCAACCGGGATTGTGAGAGACGTCCGTCAGCCGGAACGTTGTTTTGTAGGGCAACGTGACCGGATCGGTCTCCCCGGCCTTGTACACCTTGACCAAGAAGCGAAGGGCGTTGCCGTGCTCGTGATTGGGCTGCATTGCGTCCAAAGGTACGACCGCGCCGGAATCCATCAGCGGCCCCAATGGCAGCCAGCCCTTGAAGGCGGCCTCCTCGACCGGCTCGATGAAGGCCTCATATTCGTCGGCCGGCGCGACGGTGATCTCCCATTCGATCTTTTCCGTGCTGGTATTGCCGTCACTGCCTTCGGTGTCGGTTGTCCGCCCGCTGATCCGGTAGATTCCGTCCTTCACGACGACCGTGGAATTTTCGTTGTTGAACGACGCGCTCATGCCCTCCCTCGCCTCATCGGTGCCGGTATGGGTTTCCCAGCGCGTTTCCGAGTCGTTGTACTGCCTCCCCATGCTGTGCTGGGTCCCCAGCAGGCCCAGGCTGGCGTGACCGTGGAACTTGCCCGGTGAGGCGAAATCGAAACTGAAGCCCACGCTGTCGAATTTCGCGCACTCGGTCGCGCTGGCGGTGATGGTGTTCTGGCTGGTGTAGTCTTCCGTGGCATTGAAGGAGCCACCTCCCGAGAGCGAAATCGTCTTTTCGCAGCCAAAATCGACCGACAGCCGGCCACCCGGGATCACGGGTGAACCATAAGTCGCCAGGCGGTAGTCGCCGCGGAAGCTGCGCCGGATTTCGCGGTGGGATTCCGGCCCGCGCTCGATCTGTTCGTAGGTGCCCCGGATCTGCACGGTGACGTCGTAGGCCGGCAGGCCGGTTTGTTTCAGCATCTTCAGCGTCATCTGCCGGATCGACTCGTCGCACTTCAACTGGGCGGCGAGCGAAGCCGCGAGCGCGGGGAGGACACCGATGATGCCAACGAGTCTGCTCGTCTTCATGGGGAAACGCTTCGTTGGCTGGATCCTCAGCCCAAGCGAGGGAGGCTGTCGAGAAAGCTTCCGGCGCCCACCGGGTTGCCGTCAGGTCGCCGGCTTCGGCTCCAAGGGTTGCACCACCAGGTCGGGATCGCACCAATAGAGGCGCGTCGACTTCTTCTCCTTCACCGGGATCACGAGACCGTGCGGCCATACCCCAAGGCCGACCGGCTGGCCCGGCAGCTTCACCGTCGCCTCGATGTCATAGCTGGCCGACAAACGGTGCACCACCGCCTCGGTCATGGGCCGGCCATAGTCGACGTACAGCGATCGCGCATTGGCGCGCGATTCCGCCAGCACGTAGAATTTTTTGTCCAACGAGCGCAGGACCAGGACCGGCACGGGGAGGGTCAGCTCGAGTTCGAGCGAGGTTGTCTTATAGACGCGGCCCGAGCCCAGCACCACGGAGGTGTCGCGATCCATCAGTTGCAAAGGTCCCACCATCCCCTGGCTGTCGTGATAGGGGCTGTCGCCGGTCTTGCCGAAGGTGCCCCCGGACAGGATCTCCTCGTAGTTGATGTCGGCGGGGCTGACCGATGAACTCAGGAAAAAGAGGCGGCGCTGCCGGCCGGACCAGACCCAGGAACGCGAGAGAAAGGCCTGCTCGCGGCGGCCCAGCTTGCGGCCCTCGGCGGAATAGACCGTATGCGCCGCCCAGGTGCCGTCCTTGTTTTCCTGCACCACGAGGAGCGTTCCGGCGCAGAGCAAGGACAATGGCGCGACGGGATGCCGCGCAAAAGGGATTTCCTTTGGGGCGGCGCCACCGGTCATCCCGAGAGCCACCACGGTCAGCGAACCATCTTCATACCCGAGGAAGAGCTTTTTTGCTTCCGGAGCATAGGTCTCGCACACGGGACTTCCCCGCAATGCGATGCGCCGGAGTTCCCGGGGATGCGCTTTCGACCAGAGACCGATCTCGCCCGCGGCGCGATCGATCAGGACCAGGCCCTCCTCCTCCAGCGGAAAAACCGCATCGGCCGACATCTCCACCATCGTGGAGGGCGGACCCGGCGGAAGCGGCGGCGGAGTGGCCGGCGGCGGGGACAGCGGTTCCGTGGTCGCCGCCGGGACCGCGGGCGGCGGCGCCGACGGAGGGGGCTGGGCGGGAGCGGCGGAAACGGAAGCGGCGGCCGGTTGGGCGGCCGGCGCGAAGGGGCCGGTTTTTCCCCGTGCCGCAGGGCGAAAAACGCCACGAGCGCCACAGCTACACCGACACCGAGGAGGAAGCCCGGCTTCAGTCCGCTCTTCCGGCCCGGCTCCGCCTCCGGCGCAGCGGGCTATGGCGGGGTAGCCGGCCGGGCCGCAGCCGCGGCGACGGCATTGTTGTGGGCGTGGGACAGCCGGTGGGAAATCTCGCTCATCCGGGCGGGTCGTTCCTTGGGGTCCTTGGCCAGGCATTCGCGGATGATTGTTTCCCAGACTGGGGCGATCGGCAGACGCGCCAGTCCCAATTCCGCCCGCCGCTCGGTTATCGACGGCGGCACGCGACCGAGCACCTGGGCTGGGATGTCGCCTTCAAAAAATGGCGGAAATCCGGTCAGCAGCTCGTAGAGGGTGGCACCGAAGGCGTAGACATCGTCAGACGGTTGGGGGGCCATGCCCTGCATCTGTTGCGGGCTCATGTAGACCAGCGTGCCGCTGGAGCGCAGCGGGTGGTTCATGCGGCCGGCAAAGTTGGCGATCAGGGCCGAAATGCCGAAGTCGGTCACCTTGAGATCGCCGCGCCGGTCAATCATCAGGTTGGACGGCTTGAGATCGCGGTGCGCCATTTTCACCGTGGTATGCGCGTAGTCGAGCGCGGCGCAGAGCTGATCGACCCATTTGTGGATTTCCGCCGGATCGAAAATACCGTCGGGCCGGTCCTGCATCAGTCCGCCCAGCGTGGACCCGGGGACGAATTCCATCGAGATCGATGCCAGCCGGGCCGTGCGCTGAAAATCATAGACGCGGACGATGTGGGAATGCGTCAGCGCCAGGGCCTTCTGGGCCTCCTTGCGGAACAGATCGTAGGCGAGGGAATCCTCAAGCAGGGAGCCGGGCAGGAATTTCAGCGCCACCGGCTGTTCCAGCAGCGTGTCCTGCGCCAGCCAGACCACGCCCATGCCACCCTCCCCGAGTTTGCTCTTCAACGCGAAGCGCTCGAAGACGACTTTCCCATCATAGAGTTCTTCGGGGCCGGGAGGCTTGTCCATAAATCAAGTTCCGCTCACCGGACCTGGAGCGTGTCGGCCTCGTAGGCGAGGCCGAGCGAGGGAATCGTGACGGCTTTGCGGCCGCCTTCCTTGCGCACCGTGCCCGCCACCCAGGCATCGTGGCCGGCCGCGCGGGCCGCGGCGAGCGTGGCCTCGACCGCATCCGGCGCCACATAGGCCGCAAAACCGACGCCCATGTTGAACGTCGCGTAAGCCTCCCGCAGGTCGATCGGGCCGGCCTCCATCAGGAACTTGAACAGGGCCGGAACCTCGCGGGGCGTCGCGATCTCATAAACGAACGGCTCCTCCAGGCGCATGAGCTTGCGCCAGCCGTGGCCGGTCACGTGCGCCACGTAGTTCAGCTTCACGCCGGCCTGCTGGCAGCGGACGACGAAATCCACGTAGATCGCCGAGGCCGCGAGCAGGGCTTCACCGTAGGTGCGGGGATCGCCGTGCCCGATCGGCGTCTGGTAGCCGGCCGGAAGTTGTTCGGCGATCAGCCGGCACAGGCTCAGGCCATTGGTCTGCACGCCCGTCGAAGCGAGAAAGATGATGACGTCGCCCTCCCCGACCCCACCCGTGATCCGCTGCGCCTTGGGGGAGATTTTGCCGATGGCGGAACCCGCCAGCACGATCGCGTCGGGATGGACAATGCCCTTGAGCGTGGGCGTTTCGCCGCCGCCCCAGACTGCCCCGGCCCGGTGGCAGCCCTCGGCCCAGCCGTCCACCAACTGCTGCATGCGCACGGCATCAGTAAACCAGCCCGAGTCACCCACCGCCGCGTGCATGGCGACGGAAATCGGCCGCGCCCCGCAGGTGACGAGGTCGTTCACGATCGTCGCCACCGTATCGATGGCGATCTCGCGATAGAAGCACTTCCCCGTCTGCGCGTACACCACGTCGGCCACGAGGTTCTTGGTGCCGAGGCCCTCCTCGACGTGCGCGAGGAAATGATCCGCCGCCTCGATCAAATAGGAACTCTCGCCGCGGGTCGTGGCCGGCTCGGCGTAGCCGTGGGCCGCCAGTTCGCCGGCCGTGGTGCGCGCCGCCTGCTGGCACGCGCGCTTGAACGCGTCGAGCTGGTCGTAGCGAACGCCGGAACTTTCGTAACTCAAGGACATGTGACGTGTGATGAGTGACGAGTGACGAGAAGCAGACTGGCGGGCATGGGAATTTTCCGGTTCGGGCTCATCACATGTCACACATCACTCGTCACTCAGTAACTTCTCCCCTCGTTCTTCTCGAAATAATTCACGAAGGCCTGGTTAACGACGCGGAAGCCGCCCGGCGTCGGGTAGTTGCCGGTGAAGTACCAGTCGCCGCTGTGGTCGGGCAGCGCGTTATGCAGGTTCTCGATGGACTGGAAGATGATCTCGATCTCCCCCTGCCAGCCGTTCGGCTTGGGTGACACCAGCTGGGTGATCTTACGGGAGAGGTCGTCGGCCGTGAACGGCTCGTAGATTTTCCGGACGTGGTTGACCGGCACCTTCCCGGGACTTTTCAGCTCGTCGCGGCAGAGACGGTAGACCTCCTCGATCAAAGGGCCCTGGCCGCGCTCCTTCAGCAGCATGATCGCCGCCTCGAAGGCCACGAACTTGCCGATCTCCGACATGTCGATGCCGTAGCAATCCGGATAGCGGATCTGGGGCGCGGTGGAGGCGATGATGATTTTCCTCGGGTTGAGGCGCTTCAGGATCCGCAGGATCGAGCGGCGCAACGTGGTGCCGCGCACGATCGAGTCGTCGACGCAAACGAGGTTGTCCTTGGCCTGGACGACGCCGTACGTGACATCGTAGACGAGCGAGGCGAGGTTGTTCCGCGATTTCTCCTGGCTGATGAAGGTGCGCATCTTCACGTCCTTGGAGACGAGCTTCTCGCCCCGCGGCCAGTTGTAGAGGATCAGGTCGTCCACCAGCGCCTCGGTGATGCGGCCGGCCTTGGCGGCGTCGAGGAGCGTCTGTTTCACCTCGGCGCGGCGGCGGAAGCGCAGCTCGCTCATGAGGCCGAAATAGGCGACCTCGGCCGTGTTGGGGATGAAGCTGAAGATGGAATTCTCGAGGTCCCCGCCGATGGCATTCCAGATCTGGCTGGCGAGGCCGGCGCCGAGGGCCTTGCGCTCACGGTAGATGTCCGCGTCGTTGCCGCGGGAGAAATAGATCCGCTCGAACGTGCACTGGGTCTTGGGCAGCGCCGGCGTGATGCGCTCAACCTGCACGGCCCCGGATTTCTTCATGACCACGGCGCAACCCGGCTCGACCTCGTGGACCTGGCGGGCCTCCAGGTCGAAGACCGTGCAAAGCGGCGCCCGCTCGGAGGCAAAGGCCACGACCTCGTCGTTCTCAAACCAGTGGCAGGGACGGATACCCGAGGGGTCACGCGTCACGAAGGCATCGCCGTTGCCCAGCACGCCGACGAGGGCATAGCCGCCGTCCCAATTCGCCGCGGCGGTGCGCAGCACGCGGGCCGGGTCGATCTCCTCGTTGATCCGGCGGGAAATTTCAGCCCCGGGAAGGCCCGTGCCGCGGAGTTCGCGGTAGATCCGCTCGTGCTCGTCGTCGAGGCAGAAGCCGATGCGCTCGAGGATGGCCTGCGTGTCGGTGGCGAAGATCGGGTGCTGGCCGATGGCGATGAGGCTGTTGTTGAGCTCCGCGGTGTTGGTGAGGTTGAAATTGCCCGCCAGCATCAGGTTGCGCGTCGGCCACGAGCTGCGCCGGAAAAACGGGTGGCAGGCGCTGAGATTGTAGCCACCCGAGGTGCCATAGCGCAGGTGGCCGAGGTAGAGCTCGCCGCAGAAATCGAAGTTCTTTTTGACCGTCTCGGGAAACTCCGGGTGGATGGTGCCCTCGCCGACCAGGGCGGTGTAGCGGGTGGTGAGCGCCTGGAAGATCTTGTCGAGGGGGTTGATCTCGACGTTGCGCTCGCGGAACATGTATGGCTCGCCCGCGGGCACGTCGAACTTCACGCAGGCCACGCCGGCGCCGTCCTGTCCGCGGTTGTGCTGCTTTTCCATCAGCAGGAAAAGCTGCTGGAAACCCCAGAGGGGCGTGCCGTACTCCTCCTGGTAGTAGGCCAGCGGCTTCTTCAGCCGCACCAGGGCAATCCCGCATTCGTGGGTGAGAAACTCACTCATATCCCGGCCCTCCGACCGCCGGCCACACTGCGCCCGTCCGTGGATTTCGAGGAGGGCGATGGGCAATTCCGGCGGATCACGACATTAAAAAGGTTTATTGGGCCCAGCTCCGGTGATTCGTCAACGGCTTTCTCGGCTATACGCCGAAGCCGGGGCGGAATGGACAAAAAAACCCGAAAAACACAAAAATTTCAACGGGCTGACCCGTCGGAAAATCGTCCGATGCCCCGGTTACCCTCCGGTTTTTGTGTTTCTCGTGTTTTTCGTGGCCGTCCTCCGGCCCGGATCGGAGCCATCCGCGTCATCTCGAGCCCGCTCTGTCGGTATTACCTGTTCCGCCACTTGACCGGCCGGATGATGTTTGAAATCGTTTGCCGTCACCATGCTGATCCTTCGCGGTTCACCTGCCCTCTCGCCCTTTCGCCTCGCCAAGCTCCTCCAGGACCTCATTGCCGCCGGCCTGCCCATCCGTGCCGTCACCGCGGAATTCGTCCACGTGGTGGAAACGACCGCCGCACTCACCGCCGGCGAACGCGCCATCCTCGACCAGCTCCTGACCTACGGCCCGCGCCGGCCCGCCACCGCCCTCGAGGGACTCGTCCAGGTCGTCGCCCCGCGGCCGGGCACGATTTCCCCGTGGTCCTCCAAAGCCACCGACATCGCCCAGATCTGTGGCCTCGCCGCGGTCAGGCGCCTCGAACGCGTCATCGCCTACACCCTCGAGGCGGATCCGCCGGGCTCGCGTTTTCCCTTCTCGCCGCTCGATTCCAGCCAGCTCAAGGTGCTCCGCTCCTTCCTCCACGACCGCATGACCCAGGCCGTGCTCGGGGACCTCGATGCCTGCGCGGTGCTGTTCAAGCAGGAATCCCCGCGCCCGCTGGGCACGGTGCCGGTGCGGGCCAGCGGGCGCGCCGCCCTCGTCGCGGCCAACACCTATCTGGGCCTCGCCCTCGCGGCCGACGAAATCGACTACCTGCTCGCCGCCTTCACCAAGCTCGGACGCGACCCCAGCGACGTCGAGCTGATGATGTTTGCCCAGGCCAACTCCGAGCATTGCCGGCACAAGATCTTCAACGCCACCTGGGCCATCGACGGGACCGCGAAGGACAAATCGCTGTTCCAGATGATCAAGAACACCTACACGCTGCACAGCGAGGGCATCCTTTCCGCCTACAAGGACAACGCCGCGGTCTTCACCGGCACGCGGGGCGGACGCTTCTACGCCGATCCGCGCACGCACGAGTACACGACCAGCACCGAGGACATCCACATCCTTTGCAAGGTCGAGACTCACAACCACCCGACCGCCATCTCACCCTTCCCGGGCGCCGCCACGGGCTCCGGCGGCGAGATCCGCGACGAGGGCGCGACGGGACGCGGCGCGAAGCCCAAGGCGGGCCTCGTGGGCTTCTCCGTCTCGAATCTTCGGCTGCCCGGCGCGCTCCAGCCTTGGGAAAAGGACCACGGCAAACCGGGGCGCATCGTCTCCGCGCTCGACATCATGATCGATGGCCCGCTCGGCGGCGCGGCCTTCAACAACGAGTTCGGCCGCCCCGCCATCAATGGCTACTTCCGGACCTTCGAGGCCGAGGTGCCGGCGGCGCAAAGTCCAAACGCCAAGGGCCAGACACCCGATACGGAGCTGAGGGGCTACCATAAACCCATCATGCTGGCCGGCGGCCTGGGCAACATCCGCGGCGAGCACATCCAGAAGGGCCAGATCAACCCGGGCGACCAGCTGGTGGTCCTCGGCGGGCCGGCCATGCTCATCGGCCTGGGCGGCGGCGCGGCCAGCTCGATGGCGAGCGGTGCCGGCGACGAACATCTCGATTTCGCCAGCGTCCAACGCGACAACGCCGAGATGGAACGCCGCTGCCAGGAGGTCATCGACCGCTGTTGGGCGCTCGGGCCCGACAATCCCATCTCGTTCATCCATGACGTCGGCGCCGGCGGCGTGTCAAACGCCCTGCCCGAGCTGGTCAACGATGGCGGCCGCGGCGGAAAATTCAACCTGCGCCAGCTGCCCAGCGATGAACCGGGCATGTCCCCGCTCGAGCTCTGGTGCAACGAGTCGCAGGAACGCTACGTTCTCGCCGTGCCCGCCGATCGGATCGAGACCTTCAAACAACTCTGCGCGCGCGAACGGGCCCCTTTTGCCATCGTCGGCGAGGCGACGGGCGAGAAAAAACTCGTCGTCGAGGACCCGCACTTCGGCAACACCCCGATCGACATGCCGCTCGAGGTGCTCCTCGGCAAACCGCCGCGCATGCACCGCGAGGAGGTCTCGCTCAGGCGTCCGCTGCTGCCCCTTGACCTGCGTGGAATCACCCTGGCCGAAGCCGCGAAGCGCGTCCTCTCCCACCCCGCCGTTGCGGACAAGACATTCCTCATCTCCATCGGCGACCGCACGCTGGGCGGCCTGATTGCCCGCGACCAGATGGTCGGCCCGTGGCAGGTGCCCGTGGCGGACTGCGCCGTCACCGCCGCGACCTTCGACGTCTACACCGGCGAAGCCATGGCCATGGGCGAACGCACGCCTGTCGCCGTCAACAATGCCGCCGCCTCGGCCCGGCTCGCCGTGGGCGAAGCCCTCACCAATCTCGCCGCCGCGCAGATCGGACCGCTCGGCAAGGTCAACCTCTCGGCCAACTGGATGGCCGCCCCCGCGGTCCCCGGCGACGCGGCCGATCTCTACGCCGCCGTGCAGGCCGTGGGCCTGGAGCTCTGTCCGGCCCTCGGCATCACGATTCCCGTCGGCAAGGATTCGATGAGCATGAGCACCTCCTGGCACGACGCCGAAAACAAACCGCGGCGCGTCACGGCTCCCATCTCGCTCATCGTCTCGGCCTTCGCCTCCGTCGCCGACATCCGGCTGACGCTCACGCCGCAGCTGCGGCGCGTCGGCGCGGCAGTTGAAGGTTCAAGTTTAAGTTTAAGCCCCAAATCACCCGACAAGGCCTCCGCCAGCCAAACTTCATCTTCAACTTCCGGCTTAAAATCGGAACCGAGCGAAGCGACGGTTCTGTTGCTGATCGACCTCGGCCGGTCGCAAAACCGCCTCGGGGGCTCGATCCTCGCCCAGGTCGTGTCGCAGATGGGCGAGGCCACGCCCGACGTCGACAGTGCCGCCGATCTCAAGAGTTTTTGGAACGCGATCCAGCAGCTGGGCCGCGATGGCAAGCTCCTCGCCTACCACGACCGCTCCGATGGCGGCCTCTTTGCCACCGTCGCCGAGATGGCCTTCGCCGGCCACACCGGCGTCGACCTCGAGCTGCCGCACCTGCACGATCCCTTCGCCGCCCTTTTCAACGAGGAGCTCGGCGCTGTCATCCAGGTGCGCGAGGCGGATCTCGACCACGTCATGCTCGCCCTGCGCGAACATGGCCTCAAGTCCTGCGTGTCGCGTCTCGGGACGCTGAACAACCATTACGCCCTCCGCCTGAGGCAATCGGGCCGCGAAATCTTCAACGAGAGCCTCGTCACGCTGCGCGGCTGGTGGTCCGACGTCACCCATCGGATCGCCGGCCTGCGCGACAACCCCAAGGCCGCGAGTCAGGAGCACGCCCACCGGCTCGACCGGGACGATCCCGGCATCCGGCCGCTCATCACTTTCGCGATGAGCGAAGTGACAAGTGACAAGTGGCAGGTGACAAGCCAACCCCCGGCTTCCGAGTCCGCCACTCGTCACTCATCACATGTCACTCGTCACTCCACGGTCCGTCCTTCCGTCGCGGTCTTTCCAGCACAGTGGGATCCGAAGCTTGGAATTCACGTGACTTGAAGTCGCGGCCGCACTGACCCTATAGTGAGTCGTATTAATTTAAATCATACCAACATGGTCAAATAAAACGAAAGGCTCAGTCGAAAGACTGGGCCTTTCGT